>Ga0105357_10001133_pt1 | contig 14405 bp, 10 predicted proteins | sample GOMGulsemesocosm_4_FD_83660 | JGI IMG/M metagenome (GOLD analysis project Ga0105357, IMG submission 83660) | Methane-oxidizing microbial communities from mesocosms in the Gulf of Mexico - GOM15B Gulf of Mexico | ecosystem: Environmental > Aquatic > Marine > Cold seeps | place: USA: Gulf of...
AAATAACTTCAGCCGAGCCCTGCCTACAGATCAGCCGTCGAACATGGTCAGCCAAAGGCGTGGTAAGCCATGCAACGTTGATACATCCCGGTAGCCGGTTTTGTTTAGGCGGCCACATGACAATGTAAGGCGATCATTTGCGTCAGGGTATTAATTTTGAATTTATTATCCGAGCCAAACCCTGCTAAACAACGCACCCTTTTAACATGATGAAACAACACAACAAAAACTGACTCAAGTAACTGAACCGAGGTATGTTATGAACAACGACCCACGACACGACAGCACACGTATTATTCATGCCCCTACCGGCAGTGAAATAACGGCAAAAAGTTGGCTAACAGAAGCCGCTATGCGCATGCTTATGAATAATTTAGACCCCGCGGTTGCCGAACATCCCGCCAACTTAGTGGTGTATGGCGGTATCGGCAGAGCTGCGCGTAACTGGGCTTGTTATGACAAAATTATTGAAGAGTTATTGACGCTAGAAGACGATGAGTCTTTATTAATTCAAAGTGGAAAACCTGTCGGCGTTTTTAAAACCCACAGTAATGCACCACGAGTTTTGATCGCCAACTCGAACTTAGTCCCCCACTGGGCAAACTGGGAACACTTTAACGAGCTCGATAAAAAAGGCTTGATGATGTACGGCCAAATGACGGCCGGCTCTTGGATTTATATTGGTTCACAAGGCATTGTACAGGGCACCTACGAAACATTCGGTGCCATTGCCCGTCAGCATTTTGATGGCGACGCTTGCGGCAAGTGGGTTTTAACGGGAGGCCTTGGTGGAATGGGTGGCGCACAACCGCTAGCCGCGACCATGGCAGGCTTTTCCATGTTAGCTATCGAATGCGATGAAAGCCGCATCGATTTTCGCTTATCAAACCGTTACCTTGATAAAAAAGCCAACGACTTAGATGAAGCGCTTGAGATGCTCAACACCGCAAAAGCTGAAGGCAAAGCCATATCAATTGGCTTGGTCGGCAACGCTGCAGACATCTTTCCTGAACTTGTTGAACGTAACATAACTCCCGATGTCGTCACCGATCAAACCAGCGCCCACGACCCCTTAAACGGTTATCTTCCCCAAGGGTGGACCATGGATGAAGCCGCCGCTCGGCGAGTAGAAAGCGAGGCTTCAGTCATTACCGCCGCCAAAGAATCCATGGCGGTACAGGTTCGTGCCATGCTGAGCTTACAAGCACGCGGCGCGGCGACGGTCGATTACGGAAATAACATTCGTCAGATGGCCAAGGACGTTGGCGTCGACAATGCATTCGACTTTCCTGGATTTGTACCGGCATATATTCGTCCATTATTTTGTGAAGGCATCGGCCCTTTTCGCTGGGTTGCATTAAGCGGAGACCCCGAAGACATTTACAAAACCGATGCGAAAGTTAAAGAGCTTATTCCCGATGACACTCACCTACACAACTGGTTGGACATGGCCCGCGAGCGCATAGACTTCCAAGGTTTACCGGCTCGTATTTGCTGGGTGGGCTTAAAAGACCGAGCTCGTTTGGCTTTAGCGTTCAACGAGATGGTCAAATCTGGAGAGCTCAAAGCCCCGGTGGTAATTGGTCGTGATCATTTAGATTCAGGCTCTGTCGCCTCACCCAACCGCGAAACCGAAAGCATGCTCGATGGTTCCGATGCTGTGTCTGACTGGCCATTGCTGAACGCTTTGTTGAGTGCATCAGGCGGTGCAACCTGGGTAAGCCTGCATCACGGCGGCGGTGTAGGCATGGGCTTTAGCCAACATGCCGGAGTCGTCATTGTTGCCGATGGTAGCGATGATGCCTCTGAACGTTTGGCCCGAGTTCTATGGAACGACCCCGCGACTGGCGTTATGCGACACGCTGACGCCGGCTACGATATCGCCATCGACTGCGCCAAAGAAAACAATTTAAACCTACCGATGCTCGATCAGTAATTTCAGCATTTAATCATCGAGTCGAATAGAAGGTTCTACATTATGCAAACATTAACAATCCAACCGGGCAAGTTAACACTGGCCGAATTGAAGCGCTTAGATCTCGCCGCCCACAAGATCGAGCTCGACCCAGCATGCTTTACAGCTATCGATGAAGCAGCGGCAACGGTCGCAAAAGTAATCGAAGAAGATCGCATCGTCTACGGTATCAACACCGGTTTTGGTTTATTAGCCAACACCCGAATTGATGTTGACGACCTTGAAACGCTACAGCGCAGCATTGTGCTTTCCCATGCGGCGGGCATCGGAAAATTCATGACTGAAGCAACGGTACGTTTGTTAATGGTCTTAAAAATCAACTCCCTTGCGCGCGGGTTCTCAGGTATTCGCCTAGAAGTAATTCAGGCATTGATCACTTTATTAAATAAAGAGATATACCCCTGCATTCCCATCAAAGGATCTGTCGGCGCCAGCGGTGATTTAGCCCCATTGGCTCATATGAGTTGTATATTACTGGGTGAAGGCCAAGCGTATTACGAAGGCCAAATTATTTCGGCAAAAGTAGCACTTGAACTCGCACGTTTAGAGCCGCTAGTGTTAGCACCCAAAGAAGGACTGGCTTTACTCAATGGCACTCAAGCATCAACAGCTCTTGCTCTGCAAGGTTTGTTTGCGGCTGAAAACATGCTCGCCGCAGCAACTGTTATTGGCGCCCTATCGGTCGATGCCGCGAAAGGATCTCGCAAACCATTTGATGCACGCATACACGAAGTGCGCGGCCATCAAACCCAAATCGATATGGCTACCGCCTACCGTGATTTACTCGACCGCTCTGAAATTGAAGACAGCCACGAAGATTGTGAAAAAGTTCAAGACCCCTACTCCTTAAGGTGTCAGCCTCAAGTCATGGGCGCCTGCCTTTCACAAATTCGCAATGCCAGCGACACTATATTAACTGAATCGAATGCAGTTTCTGACAACCCTTTAGTTTTTCAAAAAGAAGATGACATTATTTCTGGTGGTAACTTCCACGCAGAACCCATCGCGATGGCAGCGGATAACCTAGCTATTGCTATAGCTGAAATTGGTGCCTTGTCAGAACGACGCATGGCCTTACTGATTGATTCAAAAATCAGTGGTTTACCACCATTTTTGGTCGACAACGGCGGCGTCAACTCAGGTTTTATGATTGCACAGGTAACTTCGGCGGCACTTGCCAGCGAAAACAAAACCTTGGCACACCCAGCTTCGATTGACAGCCTACCGACATCTGCCAACCAAGAAGACCACGTCTCCATGGCGACGTTTGCAGCTCGTCGCCTTGGGGATATGAGCGAGAATTGTTGCGGGATTTTAGCCGTGGAATTTTTAGCGGCCTGCCAGGGCTTGGACTTCAGGGCTCCACTAAAAAGCTCAAAAACCCTAGAGCAGGCTAAAACCGAGCTACGAGCCGACGTTAGCTTTTATGATAAAGACCGCTATTTTTCACCCGACATTGAAATGTCTTTCAACCTTATCGAGAGCGGTAAATTATTAGACTTTGTTAACCCAGCAATACGAATTTCACAGTAAAAAAATCTCGAAAACAATGGCTCAAGGCCGATCGGTAGAGACAGGGATTTTCATGGACGGAAATCCCACATGTTTCACACAACGTCATTACTCCATAACTTAGGGTGCGTAACATTAAGTGTATTTTTCAGGATAACTTTCCCACAAACGAACCTTAAAAAGCAAAGTGCTCTACCCAACCTTTCCCTCGACAACGCCACTTCCTCCCAACAAGCCTTCAAACCAAAGCCTGCATACAAATAAAACATCGTTAAATTCATTGTAAATATCATCCCTATTACGCTGACAAGCAGGACAATCTTCGCCTCCAAATAGGGTCTTCGCCACCGCCTTAAGACTGAACGACGAATGGTAGCTTTATTGGCGCCTAAAAAAACCCAGTCGCGATAGTCATCGCTAATGTTTTGACAAAAAACACCGCTATACCTATACATAAGTGTGGCGACAATAAAATAGGCCACAATTAAGCATTGAATGTAGTTCAAAAAGTAATAAGAAATGGATATTTAACATGAAAAGTTTGGACATCAAAGCCATTATTCTTGGCGTAATTGCAAGCAGTGTCCTACTGCTACTCGCAGCATCCCTGGTTTCAACCAACAACCTGAGAAACGATCTCGAAGAATTTAACTCTTTGCTGAGCCATGAAGTTGCAGCAAGCCATGGTGCTGATCGGGTCAACATTGAGTTCAAACGGCAGGTTCAGGAGTGGAAAAACGTCCTTATCCGCGGCAGCGATGACGAGCAACGTAAAAAATACTGGGGGAAGTTTCTTAAACAAGAGAAATCCACTCAGGATATAGCCAAAAAGCTAGTGACGCTTCTTAGCTTTGACCCCACGCTTCAGTCCCAAGTTAAGTCGTTTATTAGCGCGCATGAATCGATGGGCAAAGCGTATCGCACTGGATTTGAAGACTTCGTAGCCTCCGGCTATGACCACCGCGCTGGGGACATCGCCGTAAAAGGCATCGATAGAAGACCCTCAAAGTTACTGGATGAAATATCGACTAACATCGATGTTCTCGCAAAGGCTAGCAGCGCAGCAACAGTTGAAAACTCGAAAACCGTTGTTCTTTATGCCGTTTTCTTGAGTGTATTTACCGGCCTAATGGTATTGATTGGCAGCTATCTCATACTCAATAAAGAGGTATTAAAACCTTTACGCCAAACCGCTAAAAGTATTAAAGAATTGTCCGATGGCAACCTGCGAGCAGAAGTCAGTAGTGTTGGACGCGGGGAAATTGGCTTAGTAAACACCGCGACCTATGAGCTAGCCCAGCAAATGCGAGGCCTTATAGGATCATTGAACAAAACATCTAAATCACTTAATGATGCCTCGGGTTTATTCAAAGACCAAGCTGACAAGCAAAGTAACGCAGTGGATGAGCAGATGCTCCGCAGTGAAGCGGCCGCAAATGAAGTCAACACAATGTCTGCCAGCGCACAGGATGCTTGTGACATTGCCGGCAATACCCAAACCTTGACTCAGGATACCCAAGTTCAGTCAACTCAAGGTTCTGCGGCTGTGGATAGCGTAGACAAACTGATGACAGCACTACGAAGTGACATTACCCATGCCGATGAAACGGTTAGCGCTTTATCTGAGAGGGTAATTAAGGTTGACGAAGTGATGAACGTTATACGAGGTATCGCCGAGCAAACAAATTTGCTCGCCCTAAACGCGGCGATCGAAGCTGCTCGTGCGGGTGAGCAAGGCCGAGGGTTTGCCGTCGTTGCCGACGAGGTAAGAGGGCTTGCCAAGAAAACACAACATTCCACTCAAGAGATAGCGACCATTTTAGATGACTTACGTCGCGGTTCGGAGTCAAGTGTTCAAGCTATGCATGTCGGCCAAGAGAAAACTAGCCAGGCCGTTACACAAATCACTGAACTTGCAGTATTGTGGCGCGAACTCTCTGGTGCGATAGATAATATATCGGATCAAAACGCATCACTAAACTCCACAGCAAACATGCAATCTGCTGCGGCCAAAGAAGTGTCTAAATTTATAGAGCGCTTAAAGCTGGACGCCAAAGGTCAACAAGACATTGCCGCGGAGCAACACCAGGTCAACGCCGGACTCGTGGAAATATCAAAAGACTTACAAGAACGAATTGCCTTTTACCAGATATAGGCAGCAAGCTCCTATAGCTACCGTGCCAGCTAACAGCTAACGGCTAACGGGAAGTGCGGCGGTTAAGTTAAAATCCAGATTCACACCGTGAGTGCATCGGCTTTAACTTAACCGCCAAGTAGCACCCTTAAACTCAGTTATTAGCCGCTACGGTTGAGGCAAGCACACCTTAGCGCCCATCCAAAAAACGCCGGCCTGACAATAGATAAGCACTGGGCGCCGATACCGACACCATTGATCACTCGCTGAGAGCCCCAGTCTTTCGCCAAATCTACAGTTACAATAATAACTGTTAGCGACCATTTCCTATCTTCTGCAAGCAAGTGCCTATATAAATAGTTCGCTACCGCCATCGTCCACTTAGCCAAAAATAGGTTTGAAGTTTCAGAATTGATCTGTCAGAGTAAGCTATCTAATAAAGATATTAAGCCAGCCATGGAAAACTATTTACTCAGCAAACCTGAAAGCAGTAAAACCTATCCCTTCGGCCCAGACGTAGAAGTGTATAAAGTTGCAGGGAAGATGTTTGCGACCCGATCAAAAAATGGGGAGGTTTTTCACATGAACTTAAAGTGTGACCCTGCGGAGGCATTTATTCTGCGCGATATCTTTGAATCAGTTAAGCCTGGGTATCACATGAACAAGGCTCATTGGAACACCGTAATTCTCGATCAAAGTATCCCTCAGGGCGAAATTGAAAGAATGATAGACAATTCATATTCATTAGTCTTCAAAGGTTTAAAAAAGGCAGAGCGCACTCGACTTGAGACACTCTATACCCCGCTTGAATTGCATGGAAAGTAAGTTCAGGCGCTAGCGACACTGAACGTACACAGGTACATAACTACATAGCTACATAACTCTTTACTTAATCATGCATCACATTCAAATCATAAATTTACATTCAACTAAACCTCAATAATCACCTCAATTTTATTATCACTATAACGTTTAGTGAATCAACAAGGTTCTCACGTTTTCTATAGCCTGTGGATCAGAGAGATACTCAGCCGTTATTCTCTTTAACACCACCTCATCCTGTAACACCTGGCCCAGAGTGCTCAACATAAACTCATAATCTGTCATTTCAGTCTTAGCGGTAAGCATTCTATTTATCCACTGCCACATCACCTCTTCACCAAGCTCCCGTTCAAGAGCCAGCCATATAAGTGGGGCATAAATATAAACGTAGGTATTTCTATTACCGTAATCCAAAGTAGATTGGATGCTCTGCATTGAGGGGAATGCCTTAGCATTGATTCTAGACCATTTTTTATCTATGTTTTTTTCGTAGGCCTGCTCCCCCAATAAATCTCGGCTCAACTTAAGCGATAAGTACTCAGCAAAAGATTCTGTAAACATATCGCCGAGAGCTGAATTGAATTTTCGGTAAGTCCCAAAATAGTAATGCGCCAATTCGTGAGCTAAAAACTGCTTAAACCACGCCTTATCTTCCTCATCTTCATTAAATAATTCTTTGAAGCCTTTTTTATGGGAGATATTCACAATAGCTGGGAAGGAAACAAATAACCATGCATTCTCTAAAGATACGGGGGTGGTGTGAACATAGACAATATTTTCACCATAAGCCAATGACAATTTACTTTCATAGTAGCGTTTAAACTCTGAGCTTATCTTCCCCAGGGTTTTTAACTCCATTGGTGACAGCTCGGTATTCAAATAGAATGAGCCACTCTCTTGGGCAAAATCATAATCGCCGGCAAACAGGATCAGTTCAACAGGCTCGTCTCGTTTAAACCGCCCCTCTTGAGCCGAAATAGGTTCGCTGCCATTGACATAAATAGACCGGCAATCTTCACATTTCACAACAATATCATGGGCCATCATATGATATTTTTTATCGGTATCGACATCATACAGAACCGGATACCACCCAGTTTGAAGGCCATCTGCACGGATTGTTTTACCATTGAAGGCGATATTTCCCTTCCAATCGCCCCGGTCACTGGCCTTCTTTTTGTCAGCAATAACCGGAAATTTCCCCGTGTACTTAAACCGCAGTGCTGAGGGTAAAAACTTGGCTTTGCCCGTATCATCCGGCAAATAATAACCAAAACTTTCGTCAGTAAGGTCAGGATTGTATTCTTTACGGGTGGCGTAATTGAAGGTATTAGCTTCACTTCTAAGATACTGAATGTTAAAGCCGGTATTAAGGTATATCAGATAGTTTTTTATTTTCGGTATATTTTCAAGCTTAAAATTCGCATCGATAACACCCGTTTTAACGGATATATTGATGTTGCCAGTTAGTTTAGGGGCTTGAGAAAAAACCTGCGATGAAATTAAGAGTAACAATAAAAATAAGCTTTTATCCATAAAATGTCTTTCCTTTATTGAGACACGCTAGCCAGTTATTCAACAGCTGGGATAGCGTAGATGGCTTAAGTGTAATATATCCCCGCCATAGGATCTCTGATTTAAATTGCCAACCACATCGCTCTGTTAGCTCCAGCTAATATTATATAGGCAGGCTTTAACAACACCCTTGGCATTAAAAATATTCCCAGCCATCGACAATCACCCTGTGATAGCTGCCAGTAACAATGCCGACGTTGCCATTGTGCGATTAAGACTACACCTCACTGCCCAATGGGCATAATATCTATCAATATTATATAAATGGCGTTTAGCACCATCACTGGCGGTCACGGTTATTAAGCTGAAGCTGGTATTTTTTCATTAGCAAGGTGGGCTAAATCCGAGTCAACAATAACCTGAAACTATAAGACCATAATAATGAATAAATATACGCTCTACGGCAGCCCCGCGTCTCTTTACACCGGTAAAGCTCGCGCCTACCTGACGTACAAAAATATCCCCTATCAAGAAACACTATCATCGATGAAGGTTTATAAAAAGACCATCATCCCTAATACGGGTGTTGCGATGATCCCCGTTGTCGCCACACCAGAGGGTGAATACTTACAAGACACCAGTATTATCATCGATACATTAGAACAGAAGTTTTCAAAAAAATCGGTATACCCAACAGCACCAACTCAACGTTTGGTGGCGTTATTATTTGAACTCTATGGTGATGAATGGATGCGTTTACCTGCCATGCACTATCGCTGGAACTTTCCAGACGATAACTTGGAATTCATTAAAAATGAGTTTGGCTCCAGCGTTGCTCCAAATATGCCGGGGTTCGTACAGCGCTGGCTCGGGAAAAAGGTCGTTGCTAAATTTTCGGCTTACGTTGAGCCATTGGGAATTACATCGGCTACCATCCCCGCCATTGAGCACTGGTACGAAACCTTACTAGACCAACTCAACGAACATTTTTCAAAGCACGATTTCATCTTGGGCAGCCGGCCCTGTATTGGAGACTTTGGATTGATGGGGCCGCTCTATGCTCACTTATATAGAGACCCCTACCCCGGGAAATTGATGAAATCTAGGGCCCCCAACGTCGCGGCCTGGGTTGAGAGGATGAATAATTCATCCGATATCCAAGGCGAATTTGTCCCAGACGATGAAATCCCCTCGACCTTGCACCCTATTTTGAGTCATATGTTTACGAACTATTGGCCGATTCTGGACAAGACTCAAAAAGCAGTGGCCGAGTGGTCCCAGGAAAAGCCAGCAGGAACACAGGTCCCCAGAGCCATGGGCATGCATGACTTTAGCCTTGGTGATGCTCAGGGCCAGCAAATGACTCTCAGCTTTACCCAATGGATGCTACAGCGTCCGGTAGACTGTTATCGCGCCTTCAGCGCTGACGATAAAGCTAAGGTTGATAGTTTTTTAACGAAAATAGGGGCTGAGGGGAAAATGGATATTGATATCGGTCGTAGGGTTTGTGTGAAGAATTACAAACTAGAACTTGAGAGCTGATGATAGCTCAACACTATCAAGCTAACATTAATCGTCAACTCGGCCGCGGAGAGATTTAACTCGCCCACGCCGAGTTTTATCATCTGCCCGGCGCCGTTTAGCACCTTTCGATGGCTTAGTTATATAACGGGTCTTCTGAACAACAGCAACCGCTCGAATTAACTGCCCTAACCGCAGCAAAGCATCGTCTCGATTTTTTTCTTGGGTACGGTGCTGCTGAGCTTTTATGACCACAACACCGTCTTTGGTAATACGTTGGTCTCGCAAAGCCAGCAAGCGCTCTTTATAAAACTCCGGTAACGAAGAAGCCCTAATATCAAAACGTAAATGTATCGCTGTTGATACCTTGTTCACATTTTGGCCGCCAGCGCCTTGGGAACGAATTGCTGACAATTCAATTTCAGCGTCGGGTAATAAGACGTTATTGGAAATCTTTAACATCTACGCCCGCTCTCTTTATTCAATTCTATATACAACATTTTATCATCTAACGGCTTACGTAACTCTTGGCTTTCAATCGACTCTAGCCAAAAATGGCTAGAGTTTTTGATTCAAAGAAACATTAATTAAAAATCTGAAATTGGTTATTTAAAAAAACGATTATTCATTAAGCGATAGCATCGCCCACGCGTACAACCTTCATGGTATTAGTACCACCATGAACATTAATGAAATCACCTTTAGAAATAATAACCAGGTCGCCGACCTTTACTATCCCTCGGCGCTGTAATTCAGCCACCACACTTTGATTCATCTCTTCAGGTGAGATAACCAAGGTATTGAATGTTACCGGCACAACCCCGCGATACATCGCCATGCGATTCTCTGCTTCTTGCTGTGCGGTAAAGGCAAAGATCGGTAGGCTCGAACTGATACGCGACATCCACAAAGGTGTCTTGCCAGTCTCGGTCAAACTGATGATAGCTTTAACACCCTCTAAGTGGTTAGCCGTATACATTACTGCCATCGCAATAGACTCATCAACCCCATCAAACTGCTGATGCAAACGATGCTGAGATTGCTGGATAATCGGGCTGCGTTCAGCGCCGATTATTATGCGAGCCATCGCCTCTACCGTTTCCAGCGGGAATTGGCCTGCTGCGGTTTCACCCGACAACATAACGGCATCCGTTCCATCCAACACGGCATTGGCGACATCAAAGACTTCAGCTCGGGTCGGCAGCTGACTATCAATCATGGACTCCATCATTTGGGTCGCGGTAATCACGGTACGGTTAGCTTTGCGCGCTCGGCTGATCAGATCCTTTTGAACCCCAATGAGTTCAGCATCACCGATTTCCACACCAAGATCACCTCGGGCGACCATGACACAATCAGAGGCTTCAATAATATCGTCTAAAACGTCAGTGTCGGCGACTGCTTCTGCTCGCTCAACCTTGGCAACCATCATGGCACTGCCTCCGGCGTCCTTCAGCAAGCCCCTAGCCAGTTCGATATCAGCGCCTGAGCGAACAAAAGATACCGCTAGGTAGTCAACGGCTAGTTCAGCAGCCAGAACGATGTCGGCGCGATCCTTGTCGGTCAAAGCTTCTGCCGACAGACCTCCACCTTCACGGTTAATGCCTTTATTGTTCGATAATTTTCCTGCAACTACAGTTTTGGTTTCAATTCTCTGTCCCAAAACCGATACGACCTCTAACACGACCCGACCGTCATCCAACAACAAACGATCACCTGCGCTAACATCTTCAGGCAGGTTAGAGTAATCAATGCCCACTTGATGCTGGTCGCCCGCGTCTCGGTCCAGCGCTCCGTCTAGGGCGAACTTATCGCCCATCCCAAGCATGATTGGGCCAGCTGCAAACTTTGCGATTCTGATTTTAGGTCCCTGTAAATCACCGAGTATCGCTACGGTGCGGTGCAGCTTCCGTGCGAGACTACGAACATTATTGGCGCGCTCGCGATGATCATCATGTGTACCATGAGAGAAGTTAAGTCTTACAACATTTACGCCGGCTTTAATCAACGCCTCCAACATCTCTATAGAGTCAGTAGAGGGTCCAAGGGTGGCAACTATTTTTGTTCGACGAATCGCGCTCACAGGTATCTCCAGTCATTACAGATGGTGACCCGAGCATGCGCCCGAGCTCAAAATGACATTATAACAGTTTTAAATGACAACCGTGTAAACGGCTTGGACGAGCTGACTTGGCGTATCCGTGGTTTAGGTCTGGCTGCAAATAAAGGTCTGCAGTGAAAGAATCTTTAGCGTGGGTCTACATAGAGGGGATGTGACTGTGAAACTTATAAAACACTTAATGAGCCATTACTTTTTCAGCATCGCAGCGCTGGCAACGATAACGCGTCACCAGTTTTCCTTGTTTCACATCGAACTGTTTTTCGTTACAGGGCTTCCACTTATGAAAGCCGCTGCGGCACAAGCTTTTACCTTTGTGCTTTTCGAAGGGAGATTTCCGTTTGAAGGGAAGTATATCAGCCATGTTTAGCCTGTTTCGAACTATCTAGAATCAAACCCTAAAGCTTAAACTACTTTAATATGCCAAGGCTCATACCGTACGCCAAGTTGGTTGTCGGCGGTGTAACGAATTTGGATGTAACCAAGATCTTCCATCCGTTTAAATTCATCGGTTTTTGCAAACTGGCCGGTGAAGTTTTTAGCTCCCCAACCAATACGGCCTACATCAAAATCTCCAACGCCATGATAGGAATGCCCTGGAGGTGCCAGTGAACGCGAGGCTTTGGATAAATTGTAATCGGAGGCAATCGTTTTATTCAAAAACAAATACATTTGTTTTATGTTGCTACGAATACCTGAGGTTAAGATGACGTTACGCCCAACATCGCCCTTTAGCTTTTCATAGTAAGCCAAAGAAACATCGCGGAATAAATAATGCCCCGAATACGGTACTTTTATAATTTCTTTGCTAGGAACCATATCTGACATTTTTGCCGAAACTTTGTCGCCAAAAAAACCGTAATCACTGGCGCGCGTTTCAAATATTTCATCCATAAACGTTAACTCTTCGCGAGTAAAACGTCCCATTTTGGAATATTTTCGACCATAGCGAATAGCATGATCCAAACTTAAAACATTAAAGTTTCCATGACCAACCACACTCTGCAGCTTTTCCAAACGTAGCGCCAATGAGTGTAATAACTTACGTTTATATTCTTTAAGATAAATATCGTCAACAAATTCATTTTCGAAATTCCGGACCTTTTCAAGGACGGAGTTTTCGCCTGCCCCATTCCCATGGGAATGCACATGAATGGGCACTTCTGTTTTCGCAACAGAAAGGTCAACTGGGTTTAATCGATTAGGAAGCGCCTCTGCCCCTGCTATTTCAATCGGTCTGGGGCTAGTCGCCTCTGAGGCTACTTTGGACAAGCCTTCAAGAGAGTTCGATCCAGCGTCGGCGATCAAGTCGACGGTGCTAGTATCAGTAGCGTTCGCTTGAGCTAGTATCGGCTCACGAATTACCGCTCCCTTGAGCTCATTACCTGAATTTAACTCGCTAAGCTGAACAGACTTAGGCTCAACAGCGCTTTCAATAGACCTATTGTTGAAGTCACTCGCCAGTTGATTTTTACTCAGGGGGCTGAACTCTGAGCGTGCCTGAGAAATAGAACTGGGATCCATCCGAGGTACGAACTCAGAATCAGACGGGGGATCAAACGGCTCAGGGTCGATATCACCAGGAGTCGAAGCCAAGGGGGCCTCAAGTATCTGGTCATCATTGACCTTTTGCCAGACGTAAGTGTTCGCGCCTGTAAAAGCTGCACCTGCCACAAAGCCGACTAATAAATCCCGACGTTTCACTGTTTAATCCCCAAAAAACTGTCTCTACCTAAGCCACCAATAATAGTGGCCTGTTTTCGATTATATTCGTTTTTTTACAGCCCGTGACCTCTAGAACTCTATAAATTCATACAGTTCTGAATCATTGCACCCTGCCATGGTGCTTATTTTTATGCGCCATACTGCCGTTTTCCGGACACTATTATAATAATAGTTTAAAAATTTGAAAAACGTCCAGTTTCTGGCGCTAATTTCACGAGAAAAAGCTTTGAAGTAGCCTTTTCAGTGATATTTGCTTGATTTCCTAGAGCTATGCTAATAATTAGCGCTAAAGGTACGCGCTAACTATATGATGAATAAGCATATTTAAATAGTTTTTTCATCATTCTAAGCCAATTTTGGAGCTATAGGGGGCTAAAGTATAACTATTCCGCCACAGCCGCTGAAATTAGGTTTTTGGGAGTGTCACGCCTCGCTGCCCTTGGTATTTACCACCGCGATCGAGATAAGACGTCTTACAAACTTCGTCGGATTCAAAGAATAGCATTTGTGCCACGCCTTCATTGGCGTATATCTTCGCCGGTAATGGAGTTGTATTTGAGAATTCCAACGTCACATGCCCTTCCCACTCTGGCTCAAGAGGCGTCACATTAACAATGATACCGCATCTTGCGTAGGTTGATTTACCCAAGCAAACTGTTAATACGCTACGGGGAATCCTGAAGTACTCCACGGTCCTCGCCAGCGCAAAAGAATTGGGCGGAATAATACAAACATCGCTTTTGATATCGACAAAACTCTTTTCGTCGAAGTTCTTTGGGTCAACAATGGTTGAGTGTACGTTGGTGAAGATCTTGAATTCATCCGCGCAACGAACATCGTAGCCGTAACTTGATGTACCGTATGAGACCAGACGTTGTCCCTCACTGTCGTACCGAACTTGCTCAGGCTCAAAGGGCTCGATCATATTATGCTCTTCGGCCATGCGGCACATCCACTTATCCGATTTTATGGACATATAAAACGCCTCGTTAATACACTGTAAATTAGACTTAAGGGAGGCTGGATACTCAGTGGTTCCCGCCTTTTGACTTTGATACTGACCGCCACGCTTGCGGCTCAAA
>Ga0105357_10001134_pt1 | contig 14404 bp, 6 predicted proteins | sample GOMGulsemesocosm_4_FD_83660 | JGI IMG/M metagenome (GOLD analysis project Ga0105357, IMG submission 83660) | Methane-oxidizing microbial communities from mesocosms in the Gulf of Mexico - GOM15B Gulf of Mexico | ecosystem: Environmental > Aquatic > Marine > Cold seeps | place: USA: Gulf of...
CGCTAGGCTTCGATGCTCGGCGCCTTGACGGTGCAAGCCGGGCTTTCGCTGCTGGTCGGGTTGGTCAGCTGCTCGGGGAAGACCTCTCGGAGAACCAGATCAAGACCGGCAATCTTGAGCTCGAGATGAAGGAGCGGAGGAACGCTCAGGACGTCGCATTCGACGATGCGGCTCCGGTGATTGCTCAAGTCCAGATGCTTCGCCGGCAGGGCAAGGATGGGGAAGCCGATGCTCTTCTGGCTCAGAACCCAGACCTCATGCGAGGATTGTCGGGTGAGCGGGCATTGGGGGCCACGAAGGGCTTCTTCGATGCTCGACGTGATCGTGTGGGCCTTGCAAATGAACAGCTCGGCCTTGACCGTGGGCAGTACGGCTTTGGGCGTGAACAGCGCAATGACCAGATCGGAGATGCCGCACTTCAGCTCGTCGAGTCCCTCCGGGCCAACAACCTGACCGACACTGAAGCTCTGGCAGATTTGAACGGTCGGAATGTGCCGCCTGAGATCTCGGCCCGGGCCCGGCAGATGCTGAACCTGCCTGGCCTGATGAACGATGGTGGTATGGGTGGAGGCTCGGGCATGAGCTTCTCCGGTGGAACTGCAGGCGATGCCTCGCTGCGGGTCATGAACTACGAGGCAGCTGGCCGCGGTTTCAAGGCAGTGCCCGAGAACATCCAGACCCTTGGCCAGCTGTCGGATTGGCAGAGCGGATTGAACCGGCAGGGCATCAAGAGCTCTGCTATGGGCGTCTACCAGATCGTTGGTCAGACTCTCCGTTCCTATGCCCCCGACGTGATCGGCAAGGATTGGCGGAACGCCCCTCTCACCTTCGAGGCACAGGATGCGATCGGCAAGGCAATCTTCGAAGACCACAAGGGCAGTGCCGATGCCCTGCGCAAGCAGTGGGTGTCGCTGAGCCGTGCCGAGGCAGAGCAGCTCCGGAGACTCCCCTGGGAACAGGCCCGCCAGGTCATTGCCCAGAAGGAGTCTGGGGGTGATCCCTCGAGCCTGATGTCCCCGCGGGAAGAAGCAGCCATAGCCGCTGGGGGCAAGATTGGCCGGGGCCAGCGGCAGAATGAGGTGCTCGCAGATCCCCTCGCCATGGCGTATGCCAAGAACATGGGGTTCAGTGGTGATGACAGGGATGTCCTCGCTAACCTGGATCAGGACATGCGTTTCAAGGGTGCTTCCCGCAAGGAGGTGGACACCCTGGTACGGTCGGTGATGACTGAAGCCCAGTCGATGAAGATCCCGCTGAATTACAAGCAGGCCTACGAAGTCCTGCGGACCAGCATGCGGGAGCGGAGCCTTTTGGGACAAATGTTCGGTCCCAAGCTCTTCGGGAACAGCGACTATGTGGTTGACCAGGGAGCGCTGAAGGAAAACCTCAAGAGTCTGGGCGGTGGTGCTGCCCAAAGAGCTGCAGGGGCCCTGGAGCAAGTCGAGTTCTCCAAAGCAGAGCAGCAGGCGGCCCGTAGTCAGTTGGCTCAGGCAAGAGCTCGCTTCAATGCGGCAGAGTCTCGTGGCCTGCCTCCCGCAAAGATCGAGCAGTATCGGAGGGAACTGATGGAGGCCTCGGCAAATGCAGAGGCGGTCGGTCTGAGCCAGGGCCGTCAGGGGGACTACGCCCTCTACCCGAAAGCGCGATAAACCACAGCAATCCAGATTGACTGTGAGTCGGCAGGGCCCTTAGAATGGGGTCCTGCCAACCCCTATAACAAAAACATAGCCGGGGCCTACATGTCTGACTTCGATCGCGTTCTCAGTAAACTCACGTCCAGTCAGGCCTCTGCCCCGACGAGCCCACTTCTCTCCGAGCAATCGGCCTATGATGCTGTAGCTGCCACGAGGACTGGTGCAGAGGGCGCCGTCGAAGACGAAGTCGCCCAGGATATGCTCAATCTCAACTCGATGGAGTTGATGCAGAAGTACGGTTTCGACCGCGGATCTGAGCTGGATCGTCTCCGTGGTCAGGCAGAAGACCGCTACCGCAATGACCGGACCGGTATTCGCACCGGTGATGCCACAGCGGCCGACACTCTCCGTGGTGTCGGCAGGGGTGCAGTGAACGGTGTGGGGGGCCTAGTTGCTCTGGGCACCGGGCTGGTCAGCGATGAGGGTGGTGCTGCGGTCAGTGAGAGTCTGGCTGGGTTCAACGACTGGACGAATAGCTTCGACAGCGCTGCTCTCCGTGGTCGCCGGGATGCCTATGCTGGCCGACAACGTGCGGATGAAGCTGCGTCTGCCAAGCAGTATGAAGATGAAGGCGGAGGGTTCGTTGCCAGTCTCCGGAAGATCGGCCGAGATGCGAAGAACACTTTCGGCAACATGCTGGAAGATGGGGCGGTCGTTGGTGATGTGGTGGCTGAGGGCACTGGCTCCCTGGTCGGGGGTGTGCCCATCATCGGTGTCGCCTCCAAGGGTGCCAAGGGTGTCCGTGCTGTTGCAGCCTCTCTCCAGAAAGGTGGAGTGGTCAGCCGTGCAGCTCGCCTGAAGGCGGGCCGTCTTGCCACTGCAGCAGCTCCCGCAGCCGGAATTACGGCGATGGAGTCCGGAGGTGTCTACCAGCAGACGATGAGCGAAGTCATGGGCATGAGCCATGACGACTTGATGCTCAATTCTCCGGAATACCGGGAAATGCTCGAAGCGGGGCAGGATCCTGAACAGGCCAAGCTCGAGATCGCCAGTTCGGCGGCTCTGGTCGCTGCCGGGACCACGGCCCCGGCCGCTGCTGTTCTGGGCAAGATCGTCGACAAGTTCGAAGCTAATCCCTTCGGTGCGGTCGGTGGCCGGCAGGCATTCCTGAATATGGGCAAGGAGGCCTTCGAAGAGGGTGCTCAGGGTGCGGTGGGGAGCGTGGCGAGCAACGCTGCTATTGCCCGTTCGGCAGACACCTCCCGGGAGATTGCAGACGGTGTGGGCGCTGAGATCGCAACCGGTGCTGTTGGCGGTGTCGGTGCTGCCGGTGTGACCCAAGCTCCGGGTATTGCCGCTCGTACCGCGGTCCAAGCTGCAGATGGCACGGTCAAGGAGGGCCAACGTCTCTGGCAGAAGGCTCTCGAACGGGAAGCCGGTCTGACCGAAGAGACCGAGAGCAAGGGGGCTACTGGCGCCAAGACGATCCGGGACCAGATCGCCAAGACCCGGGACTTTCTCCAGAGCTCCGGTGCCGCCATCGCAGAGGGTGTCGGATCTCTTGTGGCTGACCTGAATGTCTCGCCTGAAAGCGAGACTGTGGAAGGCCCGGCAGAACTCCAGCCCGAGGACTTCCAGCGTCTCGGAGAGTCGATCCTCCTCAACCCGGAAAGTCTGGCAACTGCCCCTGACTTTGTTCGGGAAGGTGTGGGCGAAGTCGACAACACTTTCGATGCGATCGCCAATCTCGCCAAGAAGGTGAACCAGCTCGAAGATGGAAGCGCCGAACAGCTGACGGCTGCCCGTTACCTGATCCAGATGAAGGAGCAGGGCTCCGAAGTTCTGGAGTCCGGTCTGGTTCAGCGTGTGAAGACGGAACTGGCTGAGGATCACCCGGCCAGGGTTGCTATCGAACAGATCGAGGACACTCTCCGGTCGATCGAAAGCAACACCGGTGTTCGCCGGGCAGAGAAGCGTGCCCAAGCTGCAATGGCAGCAGCAGTGGAGAAGGGTTCGGTTGCCCCGATCTCTGCCGCCGAGCTCTCGACTCCCGAGGGTCAGACCAAGGTGGCCGATGCCATCTCGGTCGCCGAGACTGTCCCGAGTAAAAGCAGCTACGAAGCCAACGAGACGATCCTCTCGCATGCGAACCAAGGGCTGATCGAACTTACCCGCAATCAGCGTGCAGCTCTGACCGCGGCAAATGCTGTGATCGAGGCTGAGCGTGCAGCGACTGAGAGCGTCAAGTCCCAGGGGCTGATGACCAACGTCGACCTGGTATCGGGTCAGGCCATCTCAAGCCGGGACACTGTGGCCGACGGTGTCCACAAGTCTCTCGCCACTCATGCCCGGGAGATCACTCGTGCCTACAAGGTGGGTGACATGGAGACCGCACAGAGCAGCATGGCTCTGCTGAAGAACTTCGCCGAGGGTATGGGCAACAAGGTGGCCGGCCTGAACCAGCACTTCCAGCAGGGCGGTGGCAGGAAGGAAACCGGCGTTCAGTACGAGACGGCCCTTCCCGGTAAGGCCGCCAAGATCACGGCAAATACCCCTGCATACGTGGACCTTGGTTCGGCCTCGTCGGTGCGTTTCGCTCAAACGGTGGGCAAGGAAGCCGAGATCCTCGCCGACACCTACAACAAGATGGTCGACATCTTCCCGGAACTCGAGATGGAGAAGATCGAACCGATCGCACTCGAGCAGGGGCTGCAGCTTCCGGCCGAGCAGGTTGTCGAGAACGCCAAGAACCCTGTGGTGGCTGAGCCCACAAAGACCGAGGAACCGGCAGAGAAGCCGGCTGACCCCGCCCCGAAGGCCGAACCCAAGACGGAAGACCCCGGGCCGGAGAACGCTCCTGAGCCGGCCAAGCCCGTCGAGCAGGCAGAAGCAGCCCCGGAACCGGACCTCTCTAAGGCAGAATTGGCCGGGCGCTACGATGCTCGCACCAACAGCCGTGGCAAAGCTCCGGCCGACTTCACGCCTGCCGAGGTGAAGGCCTACAACGCTGCCCGCAAGGACGAGGCTGCAGTGATCCAGGCTGAGCAGGAAGCAGCTGCTCCAGTGGAGGTCCCTGTTGAGCAAGCTCCTGAGCCTGTCGCCGAAACGAAGGCAGAGCCCGAAGCGAAGATCGAAGAACCGGCCCCCGAGCCTGTGGTGGAAGAGGCCCCGGTCGAGGAGACTGTCGAAGAGGCTGAGCCCACCCCGGAAGATCTCGCACTGGGTGACGACACCGATGTGGCCGCCCCCAGCGAAATGACGCTGGGTAACTACTTCCCTCGCCTGATTGGCATCGATCCCCGGAGCAAGGTAAAGAACCTGTTCCTGAGCACGTTCCGTCTCCGGAAGAACCGCGGAAGCCGGCTGATCCGTGAGTATCAGCCGATGGCGTTTGTGCGTGGAGCCCTGAACTCTTCGGCTGAGTTTGAGCGTGCTTCGGGTAACCCGACTGCAGCCAAGCTGATCACTCCCGAAGTTGCCCAGGCTTACGACGAGTTCCTGGCTCAGGGGGACCTGGTCCTGGACCGTCTCAACAAGCAGCTCCGCTCTTTCCTGAAGACCCCTGCAGGGAAAGACGACAGCCGGACAAAGCTCCAGCAGCTGGCTGAAGAAGGCAAGCTCAACACCTACCGGAATGGCCGGACCCTGAACCTGATCGAGCGCAGTGGCGACAAGATCGGGTACAACGAGGTTCTCGCCGAGGCGGCCGTACTCGCCGGTATGCAGTGGTTGCTGGACAGCCGGCACCGCGGTGCTGTGCGAGACGAGGCAGACGTGTTCGATGTGATCGGGGCGAAGGAGTATGACAACTCCATCAGCCAAGGTGACCTTCAGAGCCTCTACCAGATCATGCGACATGGTCAGACCCGGACCGGTGCTGTTCGCTCACTGGCTGCCCAGATCGAACGCTACTGGGACGTCGAACTGAAGAGCGACGGCTATGTGGGTGTCGGCAAAGGTATCCCCGAGGCGATGGCCAAGGAGATCCTCGAAGCGATGTCGGGCATGGGGATCCTGCAAGAAAGCAACCCTGTCGTGGACATTCTTGGGGCAGGTGCCACTGTCTCGCCTGAGAAATCGAAGAACGGCGAAGGTCTCGGGCTGAAGGCCCCGATGATCATCAACCTCGACCCAGCACTGCGAGATGTGGAGGGCAATGCCTTTCTGCAGGCACCGAACGCGATCGAACAGGTGGCCGTCCTTAAGCCCGAAACGCATGGCTGGAGTGTCGGGACATCCCCGCAGGGGGTGGCACGCACCCAGCTGAACAACCCCAAAGCCGAACTGACCGACGAGCAGCGCAAAGCGATACGCTCTCGGCAGAACAACCCGCACACCCTGAACCAGCGCAACCTGAAGCTGTTCAAGCTTCTGGGGAGCGAGGGTGTGCAGACCCTCTTTGGAGGTGGGTTCTTCGAAGGTGGTCAGATCAACAAGGCCCACCAGAAGAGTGTGGAAGGGCGGGACCTAACGGCCAAGCTGGCCTATGAAGGCGTTCTGGCTCTGGAAGCCGAACTCCGCGGACATGTGGCCGGGAACCCGCAGGTCAGCATGAAGACTGTGCCGGTCTATTTCCCGTACACCTTCAACAAGTCGAACCGTCAGCAGATCATTGGGACCAACAACCCGCAGGCAAGCAAGCTGATGCGTGAAGTGGTCATGCCCACGGCATCGACGCTGAACCTGACCAACCCTGAGCACTTCGCCAACTTCATGTTGGGCGTGGCTCAGCACATCGGGGTGGACGTCGACAAGAAACCACATAAGCAGAGCATTGCCGAGGCCGAAGAAATGCTTCGCTCTTCTCTGGCTCCAGCAGTTGCAGCAGCAACCGACTTCCTGAGTGATGAGGGCACTCTGCCGGACGGCTTCATCGAGACCATGCGGGCAGCTTTCGGTGGTTCGCCTGAACCTGCCACAATCCACGCGATCATCGAGTATGCCCGCTATCTGAACGCGATCGGTGACAGCGAGGCCCTGAGCAAGTTCGAAACCCAGCTCTATATCGAGGCCGATGGTGTGACCAATGGCCCGATCAACGCTCTCGCCCTGTTCTCGGGCGGCAGCTTCACTCCGGCCTGGGTGGCCAACATGGAGCGGGGTGGCCTCAACTTCGACAAGAAGCCGAAGAGCATGAACACCTTCACCGGTGATGATCTCTACCAGAAGGGTGCAACCAACTGGAGCAACATCATCGGCGAGAAAGGTCTTCCGCATGCACACGCGAAGCGTGTGGTGCGGATGATGACCATGTTCCTTGGCAACGATCTTGAGATCCTGAAAGACAACGAGGGACGTGATTACCTCAAGATCAAGCGGGGCCTCACCAAGAACCCGCTGACTGTCACCCTGTACGGTGCTGGTGAGAGTGGTCTGGCAAGCAAGCTGACGAGCACCCTGACCACGGCGATCTACGAGCGCATGACCGATGCTCTTGGTCGGATGGCTGATGGCGCCGGCGAAGCAGATGCCCTGTTCCCGAATGACCCAGACGCAGCCGGGAAGCTGGAGAAATTCTGGGAGGATGCAGGCGAACTGACCCAGAAGGTTCTGGTGCAGAAGGATGGTGAATACGTTCTCGCTCAGCAGAAGCGAGCCCGGCCTCTGAGCCGCAACTTCCGTGAATTCGCGGTCGAATTTGGCAACTATGGGGCGCTGAAGTCGAATGTGCAGGCGTCGATCGTTCCCCAGCTCCGTGCTGCGATCGAAGACACTGTCGGCCCTGAGCTCATGCGGACACTCGAGGACATCCGGATCTCGACCCAGGTGATGGCACTGGGCAAGAAGCATGCCTGGGTCCGTGGCCGGGACAAGGCAATCGAAGCCGAGAAGAAGGCAGCAGGGGAAAGCGACTATGTGAAGTCGAACTTCCTCCGCAAATCCGCTCTTCGTGAGGTGGATACCGAGGCTGCCAAGGTCCACAAGCCGATCAGCACCGGCCGCCAGAACTTCGTCATCGAGAACTCGGAGAAAGCCGAAGGGGCTGCAACTTCCTTCACGACGACCCTGAGCAATCTCTGGGATACTCCGGGCTATGTTGATGCACCCGCGAACATCGGTGTGAAGGGTATCCCCACCATGGTGATTGGTTCGGCCGATGGTATGATGATGCAGATCTTCTCCGCGGTATTCGGCGCTGATCGTACTGGCGACGTGTTCGACGGTATGAACCTGCCCCTCGATACCATGAAGGATCTCAGCCGGAAGGTGAATGAGTCCGTCGCTATGGCATGGCAGGAGAACCCGCTGCAGGCAGTGGCTGACAGTTTCTCCAGCTTTGCCGAAGGTTTCTCGGTCGGCGATAAGACTGATGCTGAGCTCGATGAGCTTCTCGACGCCATGTTCGGCAGGGAGCGGGACAAGAGCGAAGACGCTTCCCTGGATCCAGTCAGCTTCGTGCAGGAACTGGCCAGGGATCTCCAGGACCGTGCTCTGTATGTGCAGGCCCGGCAGAACGTCATGGCCCGGGTGAAATACAGCGTCGACCAGATGGCGTCGGCTGATGCTCCCTACGCCCACAACGCAGAGATCGTGCTGACGGGCACCCCCGAGCAGAAGGCCGAAGCTCTGAACAAGCTCCTCAGCGAGGAGGTGGCCAAGCTCGAAACGAAGCGGGAAGCACAGGATCAGGTGGAGCTTGCTCCGGATGTTGTCGCCGTGACCGCCGAAGACGACAGCGGTGCCCGAGTTATGGGCCCGAAGGAACTGGCTGATTTCGGCAAGAGCCTGAAGGGCAACCGCGAACAGCAGCAGATCCTCGAACAGATGACTGATTTCCTCGGAGACGGGTGGAGTGTGGTCACTGGTTCAAAGTCCCAGCTGCGCAGCTATCTGCTGAGCAAAGGCCACTCGACAAATCACCTCTATCAGGCTGGGACCAACGGCTTCATCCTTCCTGGTTCCCAGACGGTGGTCATCGCCAATGCTTCGCGTGAGGTCCTAACCCATGAGATCGTGCATGCTGCGACCTATGCAGTCCTCGACCGGTACTACAGCGGGCAGCTGACGGATCCCCGTGCCAAGGCTGCCGTGGAGAAGCTGGAAGCCCTCAAGGATCAGTTCCTCAAGCTCGACATGAGCAAGGAGGGCGGAGCAACGCTGGCTGCCTATGGTGACGCTCTGGAAGCGATCCTGACCCATAGCCGTGCCGGGAACCAGGCTGCAGCTCTGAACGAGTTCATGGCCTGGGGTCTGACCAACCAGCACCTCGCTCGCAAGCTGAAGGCCACCAAGGCGAACACTTTGGGCCAGTTCGTGCAGAAGTTCATCGACGCAGCGAAGCGTGTGCTTTTCGGTCGCCGTGCCAACCTGAAGGTGGCCGACGACATGTTCACCAATCTCAGGTTCGGGAACGTCATTGTGGCGTCTGCCGGCCGGGGTGTTCGGGGCTATGTCGGAGACACTGCACTCTACCACAGCGAGAGTTACGGGAACTCCGAGTGGTTGCAGCGTGTCAACCGGGTCATGCAGCACAAGGTGGTGAGTCACCTGAAGGATGTCGTGCCCGAAACGGATGGCGACACCCAAGCTGACATCATCAAGGACCGTCTCGATAAAATGAGCGACATCGGGAAGGCAACTGCCCGGGCGATCGAGATCGTCTTCGGGATGAACCAGCAGGAACAGACCACTTTTAATATGCTCGTGAACGTCATGGGCTCTGCGGTGGAACTGGATCCCAATGCGATGTCCAAGGCCGCGGACATGTACGCCCATGTCGCCGAGACTGTGAAGATCGAGGACTTCATGGAAGACCCGACCAACGGGCCGGACAGCGATGACTGGTATCGGGCCCGTGGCAAATACGATCTCGTGCTCGGACGTGATGTGGTTGGCCGGGATGAGCAGAACCGCTCGACCCTGGTGCCGATTTTCGTCGCCCTCTCGATGACCAGCCCTGATATGAAGCGGGTGCTCGCCAACCTCGAGACGCCTGTCCGTGAAGGTCAGCAGGTCACCGGTATCGACACCTGGCTCGAGAACGCCGGGATGAATGCAATGGATGCACTCAGCAATGCTGTGTCCGGGGTTGACCAGAGCTCGGCAACCGTTGGTGCTGTCATGAGCCACCTCAGCGAGCAGCTGGTGAAGACCGCCGAAGAGCGGAACAGCATGCTCGATCTGGCTTCGAGCAAGGCCAGTGGTGTCGTGGACACCATTAACGATCGTGTGGCCAGCTGGATGCAGCAGGGGGCGGAAGCTCTCTACGACAAGGCGGACCAGGCAGAGCGGGACTTCGACAACAAGGTCGCCAAGAAAGCTGCCGAGGCAGTGAAGGTGTTCGCAGCAATCGGTGACCGGGCCAAGGGCAACCAGTTGGCCGAAAACCTCGTAGGCGAAGTGAACCGGACAATGCTGCCGGACTTTGCCCAGCGCCTGATCAGCGACTTCATCGGCCGGACCGAGAACAACGCTCCGATCTACGACATGATCAAGCGTGTTCACTCCTGGGTTTCCCAGACCCGTCAGCAGTTCCGTGAGGAACTTCCGCGGATCATCAAGAGCAAGTTCAGCCGTGACCTCTCCGAGCAGGAGTGGACCGATCTCATGCAGGGCATGGGCAAGACCGACCTGAGCGCTCTTCGGGCCAGCATGAATGAGTTGGACATTCTCCGGCTTGTTACCAACCAGACTGCGATCGACCAGAAGATCACCAGCATGGAGACGGCTATCTCGGCAATGGCCGGGAAACAGTGGCCGCTTCTCCAACGTAAGGCGCTGCAGTTGGCGAATTACATGAACACTGGTCAGCCCGGGTCCAACCTCCTCCGCAACGCGGAGGCGGTGACCCGGCTGCTTGGAGAGAAGGCTCCCAAATCCTGGGAAGGTTCTCCCGAGCTCTCTGTCGAGATCGACCAGCTCATCACGCTCTATGCCCTGAATGGTCTCGATCAGCGGGTGAAGGACACCGTTGCCTCCCTCGCCAGTGAGGGTGAGGGCGGTGAGTTCGAGGGTATGCGCTTCACGCTCAACCTCCTGAACCAGCTCCGCAAGGACGAAAGTGATCGGACCTGGGGCAATGCCCATCTGAACTTTTACAAGGGCCATGTTCCGACGAAGCAGACAGCGAACGCCAGCGTAATCGTGGCCACGGATGACCAGCAGGCAGATCTCGAGTTCCGGGGTTACACCCGGGTAGGTGACTACGCCGGATCGGATAGCGATCGGAGCACCCGCAAGCGTGGCTACTACGTGTCGAATGTCTCGGCCAAGGCCACCTATCGCCAGGGCATCATGCAGACTGTCCAGCAGACTGCAGGTGGGGTCGAACTCCACACGGGTTACACGAATGGGCCTGAGACTTCGGGAGTGATCTCCGACGACATCGGGGTGAAGACTGCATGGCGGAACCGGTTCAATGAGTCGGCCGCTGAGCCTCTCCTGCCGGTGTGGGGCTCGAACGGTGAGATTGTGGCTTACGAGCGTAGTGTTGCTCCCGAGCAGCTGGCTCCGCTCAAGCGTGAGGAGAGCCTTCCCGAGGCAATGGGTGTCTGGCGTGGTCGCCAGTTCGAAGAAGCCCAAGGCCGGCAGTGGAACCAGACCCTGATCAAGCGTCTGGGCGACATGCACCGGAAAGATGTGGCTGCCGGGAAGCAGGATCAGTACGTCGACCTCTTCCGGACCAAGGACAAGGTCTGGAAGGACGCCCTCAACACGCTGCCCCGGGACACGCTCCAGATGGTGCAGGCTGAGTTCGGTGAGCATTTCTGGGTCCGTCGTGATATGATCGACGATGCCGTCGGCTACCGTGACGCCTCGATCCGGAATGCCTGGGATGGTCAGACACGTCTGGATCCGCGGATCTCGAAGGTGGTCCGCACTCTGGCGACCAATGCTTTCGGCAAAGACGGTTACTCGAAGCTGGTGAACGCTGAAAGCATCATCCAGAACGTGGCAACCGACCTGCGTGTGATGATCGTGGTCAAGTCGATGATCGTTCCTGCGGCCAACTTCAGCTGGAACATCGTGCAGCTGGCGACCCGCGGTGTTCCGCTCCTGGACGTTGCCCGCAGCTTTCCGAGGAAGACCGACGAGATCAACACGTATCTCCGGGTTCGTGCCGAGAAGATCGACCTTGAGGCTGAGCTGGCTGGTGTTGGTTCCAACCTTCGCCGGGAGCGGCAGCTCAAGGCTGAGATCCAGAAGATCAACGACCAGATCAGGCGCCTGAGCATTCACCCGCTCATCGAAGCAGGTGAGTTCACCTCGATCTCGGACGGTCTGTTGTCCAAGGATGATCTGGCACTGAGCGAGGGCCGCATCGGTGAATACATCGAGCAGGCCGTGGACAAGCTACCGAAAGCTGCACAGACCTTGGCGAAGTACGGGATTGTTGCCCGTGACACCGCACTCTTCAAGGCTCTGCAGCGGTCGGTGGAATACGGGGACTTCCTCGCCAAGGCGACGCTCTACGACCACCTGACCAAGAAGAAGGGCCTGTCCCAGGACGAAGCTCTGGCCATGATCACGGAGGAATTCGTGAACTATGACCGTCTCCCCGGCCGAGCTCGTGGGTATCTGGAGCAGATGGGGCTTCTCTGGTTCTGGAACTTCAAGATCCGGTCGACCAAGGTTGCCGTGAGCATGGTCCGCAACAACCCGGTGCATGCCCTGCTGGCGATGAATGCTCCGATCCCCACCGATCTACTGGGACCGGTCGGCAGCCCGTTGACGGATAACGCTGTGGATGTCCTGCTGGATGGCCGTGCAGATTATTCGATCGGGCCGGGCATGGCCTTCCGAGCGCCTGATCTGCTCCCGGTCATGCAGTTGCTCTGAGCAAAAATGAAACCCCCGCTCCTCCACATGGGAGGGCGGGGGCTTTTGTCATTTGCAGACGAAGTCGAGTGTCGTTCCAATCACCGTTCCATCAATGGCGTACTTCCTGCCATGTGATGTCTCATAGACCGAGGGAATGGCGACACCATCGAGTGTGTAGCTCACGGACTGGATCAGCTCGAAGGAGCGGTCCCAACAGTTGGCCTCAAAATAGGAGACCGACAGGGCCGCTCCAGCGGCCGGGTCCATCGAATGATCGTGACGAACCCAGAAGCGGCCGGAGCCTTGTCGGCTGTTCTTGATGGTCAAGGCGTCCTGAGATCGGACGAGCCAGACTGTGCCGCCCGTGTCCGTGACTGCAGGGGTGTAGCCGGCATCGTCTCCGACCTGGGCGACCGATGGTGTGGTGATTACCGCGGCTGCGAAAGCTGAGGCGAGTGTGAGGATCCTGTAGATTGGTCTTCTCCTTGGGTTTGTTGATGCCCAGTGGAAGACTTCTTCTACAGGAGTCAACTTACCCCTTTTCGACCTTCCAGGCTGCGTGCTGTTCCGGGCATGTCAGCTGTCCTCCACTTCGCCGATGTTGCACGTCTTGAGGAACTGGGCCTTGTCGAACGATGCGTCCATGCGAGCGAGGCAGTCTGCCAGGCGTTCAGCTATCGCTGCTCGCGCGAACTGAAAGCCCTCGATCCAGTCTTCAGGCTCGAAGCTGGTTGGGGCGTCTTTCGCTTCCGCGAACACCTCTGCGATTGATCTGCTCATGTCAGCTGTCCTTGGTTCTGGGACGGAGATCTCGGACCTGCTCCATGAGGTCGCACATCCGGTCAGTTTTCCAGGCAAAGGGTAGGTTCTCCCATTCCCGATCGACGAGGAGACGCAGTTGTAGCGTTTCCTTGGCCGTGAGTGGGCCTTCCTTTGCGAAGACGAAACTCTCCGTGGTTTCGGGCGTAGGAGCGAGATCGGCCTCAGAAGGCTTCTCAGAGCTCTCTGGGGGGATCTGGTCGAACAGCTCCTGGAATGCCTGCATGAGTCCCGGCTTGTCGGTCGGAACATCGATCTCACTCACCTCGCCGCGCTTGATCAGCTCGGGAGGGGTGTTGGTCTTGTTCGGGTAGAGCGTTCGCTTCCCGGTGGTGGGGTCGATGTGGAGGACGAAGTTCATGGCACTTACCAATCGAAGGTGGGGAATTCGTCGATCGCTTCTCCATCCCGATCGAACATGATCCAGGAGTACCCGTGGTCATGGGCCCAGAGCATGATCTGCTCGAGCTCAGTTGGGAGCTCATCGAGGTTTTCTTCGACCACTGCGAGGAACCACCCATACTCAGCCTTCTCGTAGAACGGGAACGTGAACGAGAGTTCGTGAAGTTGGGTGTTGCAGGTGTGCTCGGTCAGATGGTTGGTCGAGAGGGCAAGCATCGTGTGCGTCTCAGGCATAGTCAGCTCCTTTAGGCGTAGAAATGAAAGCCAGAATTGGCCCTGCTTAAGTAAACAGCAGCGTGTTGTAGATTATCGAGTCGCTTCTGCTCTTCACTCCAGGAGGCTCCGTAACCAATCTGAGTGCGGACGCGTTTTATGCCGGCAAGTTTTTTGAGCTTCTTGGCGAGCTTCCGTGCTTGTCTCCGGTCTTGGACCGTATCAACAGGCTGGTGACGGAGTTGCTCCCGTATTTCACCTTCGATGTCCGGAGGACGCGCGTCATGCCAGCGGCTTCGCCAAAAGCTCTCATCATACTCGCCACCAGCCATGATCCTGAGAAGCTCAGTCTGCTCGTCGGGCTTAATCTGACTCGGCATCTTCTGGCTCCTTGAAAACGAGTTGGTCTTCGAACCACTCTTCGCCATCTTCATCGATGAAGACCCGACAAACCATCTTGGTTATGAGGTTGCGGTTTCTGTAGGTTTCCTGAGAATTCCAGTCGACTTCAGTTCCCCCACTGTAATCGAAGTCAACAATACCGTTGTCTCCAATTCCCCTGACCGTTCCAATCA
>Ga0105357_10001135_pt1 | contig 14379 bp, 8 predicted proteins | sample GOMGulsemesocosm_4_FD_83660 | JGI IMG/M metagenome (GOLD analysis project Ga0105357, IMG submission 83660) | Methane-oxidizing microbial communities from mesocosms in the Gulf of Mexico - GOM15B Gulf of Mexico | ecosystem: Environmental > Aquatic > Marine > Cold seeps | place: USA: Gulf of...
CGTTTAGCCAATCAGCGTTTGCAACTAGAGCGTGATTGGGATGGTGCTTTGAGCATGCTGAGCGCTGCGGATAATGTACTACTTGAAACCCGTAATCCGCGCATGGATAAAGTACGCGCGCTTATTGCTCGTGAGATTTTAGCCTTGCGTGCGGTACCGGCGATTGATCGCGTTGGTGCGATTTTGCGTATTCAGGCATTACAGGAACAAGTAACTAGCTTGCCATGGATGCCAGAAAAACTAATTGCTGAGCCGCAAACGCAAGATGTCGCACCGATTCCTTTAGAAGAACAAACTTGGTACTGGAACGCTTGGCGTTACGTTAAAGATAACGTAACTCGCATGGTTCGTATTCGTGAGCGTACCGCGCCTATTGCTGCGCCGTTAACGCCCGACCAGCAGTACTATTTACAGCAAAATATGCGCTTGATGCTGGAACAAGCTCAGGTTGCTTTGTTGCGTGAACAAACCGATTTGTATCAACACAGCTTGAAGCGTGTGCACCAATGGTTGGATGAATATCTAATGATGTCAGATGAGCGTACGCGTGCCGCTTATGCTGCGTTGACTGAGCTGCAGGCTTGGAACGCTGCGCCAGCGCGTCCAGATATTTCTGCTTCATTGTTGGAGCTGCAAACCTTAGTAGAACAGCAACGTCGCGGCACTGTGATACCAGCGGCAGCGGTAAAAGCCGAGGAGGGAACTGAATGATCCTTCTTGTTCCGCTAATCCTGTTTGTTGCCGCGGCTGGGTTATTGGCCGGTGCGTTTTATTATATTGATGCAGGCTATGTATTACTGAGCTTTTACAACTACACCTTAGAAACCAGCTTATGGTTGTTTTTGGTGTTATTAGCTGGCGGTTTGATTGCGCTTTATTGGACCATTCGTTTTATTTTGATCGTATTGCAGAGCGATGGTCGCTTTAACTCATGGCGTCGTCATCGTCGCAGTGTGCGTGCGCGTCATCAAACTACGCGTGGCTTATTATCTCTGGCTCAAGGGCAGTGGCGTCGAGCCGAGCGTCAGTTAAGCGGTAGCGCCAAAGATGCCGATCAGCCGATGATTAACTATCTTGCTGCCGCACGTGCGGCTTATGAGCAAGGCAAAACTGAAGCAACGGATGAATGGTTAAAAGCCGCGAGTAAAAGCACTAAAGGTTCTGAGCTAGCCGTGGGTATTACCCAAGTTCAATTACTGCAATCACGTAAGCAGCATGAGCAAGCGTTAGCCGTATTATTGCAGTTGCGTCAAAAGCATCCGCGTCATGCGTACGTTCTTAAATTGATTGTTAAAACCTACCAAGATCTTGAAGACTGGGTAGCTCTTAATGATTTACTGCCGACCTTGAAAAAAGCGACCAAAATTCCAGCTGACGATTTGAAGAAGCTGGAAGAAAATGTCAGCCTGCAACTATTGGATCGCGCTAAGAATACGCAAGGCGGTAATTTAACCACCACGTTTGAGTCTATCGCTCGTGACACGCGTTACACCTTCCCGGTGATGAAACGCTACATTGATTTGCTGTTAGAAACCGATCAAGAAAGCAAAGCGGAAGAAGCCCTGCGCACCGGTTTGAAATACGTATGGCATGATGAGTTGATTGAAATATATGGTCGTCTTAAAAGTACCGATGCTAACAAGCAGCTTTTGTTTGCTGAGCAACAAGTTCAAGAACGACCTAATGACCCAGTGCTGTTATTGGTGCTTGGACGATTGGCGCTAAGAGTAAACAACGTTGAAAAAGCGCGCGAGTATCTGCAAACAGGACTACGCATTAAAGGGTTGCCCGAACTGCATGCTGAAATGGGTAAAGTTATGCTGGCCGAAGGGGATGAAACCTTAGCCTGCGAACACTTTCAGCTAGCTTTAGGCCATTGATAAAATAGCCACATCACATAGTCCTGCTGAATAAATATAATAAATCAGCAGGGCTAGCAGAGATTTATCGCCATGACACAAATCCGCACCGCGTTAGCCGATTACCTTACGATTCTCACCAGCTTGTCGACCATATTAACCGGCCTCTATGCAATTTATAGCGGCGGTTCGCTATTGGATAACTCATCACAACAGGGCTACTGGGATGGGTATTTGCGCCATGCTATCGCCGTGGCGATTACTACGATGGCCTTGTATTTCTTTTTAGATCAGTCGGTAAAAGTTGCCCGACGTATTGTTGAATCAGGCTCAAGTGCTCTGCCTAAATGGCTGGTGTATGGGTTGTTCTACTTTGGCGGCATGATCTTTTTCACAGTATTTCAGATCGTATTGCAGTCAAATATGTTTGATGAAGTGCAGTTGTCTTACTTCATTGTTCCGCTGATTATTTGGTTGTCCGTCACCATTCCTCTAATGCTTGCTTCTCGTTCGCGGCGGCGCTCACGGCGTTGAATATCGCAACGCAATTTGCAACGGCGTTGACGAAATCAAGTATGCTGCTCTTTTGAGATACCAATCCCTCCATATAGCAGTGAGTCGTATACATGTTGAGTAAATGGCAGTGGCTGCTTAGTCAGCTCACCCGAACGTTATGGGTCCGTGCTTCTTTGTTTGCGGTGCTGGCCATCGTCACAGCCTTGGTCGCGATTCCCATCCAAAATATGTTTACCGGTTCGTTGCCCTACAGCGTCGGCAGTGATTCTGTGGGGTCGATTTTGAATATCCTGGCATCGAGTATGTTAGCGGTCACCACCTTCTCTCTCAGTGTGATGGTCACGGCGTATGGTGCCGCAAGTACGGGTGCTACGCCGCGCGCGACACAATTGGTTCGCCAAGACACCACCACACAAAACGTACTTGCCACCTTTCTTGGTTCTTTTTTGTATAGCTTAGTAGGCATTATCGCGCTCAGTACCGGCTTATATGGGGAGAACGGCCGTCTAATTCTCTTTTTAGTTACCATTGCGGTGGTGATCATTATTCTGGCAACTATTTTACGTTGGATTGAACATCTGTCTGTTTTGGGACGTGTCGGGGAAACGATAACAAGGACAGAAAAAGCAGTCTCTGTAGCGTTACAAAGTAGGGTAGAGAATCCTCATCTTGGCGCAAAGCAGTTGCCAAGCGATTGGCAAAAACCAAGCGATGGGTATTGCCTATATTTGCCATGTACTGGCTATGTTTGTCATATCGACGTTGGTCAGTTGAATGAACTAGCCAGTTGTAACGATATTGAGCTTGCGGTGTTAGTTGATCCCGGCAGCTTTGTGCATCCAGCAGAGGCCGTGCTTTGGTGTAGCAAGGAAATATCAGAAGAAGCCAGTGCGAAACTGCGTGCTGCATTTTCTATTGGCGTGAGCCGGTCTTTTGATCAAGATCCTCGCTTTGGACTAGAGGTGTTGGCTGAGATTGCCTCGCGTGCTTTGTCTCCGGGCGTCAATGATGCCGGTACCGCTATTGATGTGCTTAGCCGCTCGGTGCGGTTACTGTGTCTTTGGAAGGATCATAAATGCTTAGAAGACGATGATGAGGGTATCCACTTCCCTAATGTTCGGGTTGCGGCACTCGCGACCAATGATCTCTTCGATGATATCTACTCACCCATTGCGCGTGATGGCGCGGGTATAGTGGAAGTTCAGTTGCGGTTGCAGAAGTCTTTACTGGCTTTGGTGCAAAATGATGCGAACGTATTCCGCCACGCGGCTGTGCGACATTCAGAGTTAGCCATGATTTATGCGCAAAAGTATTTGTTGTTACCGCAAGATATTGAGAGGTTAACCATCATTAGCGAAGCGATTAAGCGTGTTAAATAGAGATTCACGGTGAATTGGATCTTCTTTTGTAGCTAGTGATGTCGGTATTAATCAGTCGATTTCATCCACCGCCTATGCGGCATTAGAAGCCGTCATTGGCGTCAAATTTCTTATTCAGTAGACGCTTCTAGCGTCCTTTGTTAGCCTACGCCCTTCGCGCTTTACATAAAATTACGATCTATAGTGATAGAGCGCGCTAGTGTGCTATGCGCATAACCAAACAGCGATAAATAATAACGATAACAGTACAGGGCTTGGAGCTTCACATGAGCAAATATCATATTGTTATTATTGGCTCTGGGCCTGCAGGGCTTAGTGCCGCTGCCCGTGCTGCCTATCACGATCAGCAGGCGGGCCGAACTGAACCCAGTTATGTCTTGCTAGAAGGCTTTTCTCGAATTTCTAAGACGATTGATGAATACCAGAAAGGTAAGCATGTTATGGCTGAGCCTGGTTTCATTGATTTGCGCAGTGATCTCAATTTCGAAATTAACACCCGCGAACGCATTCTTGATGAGTGGAATCGTGGTGTTCAAGAGTCCAAGGTTAATATCCGCTACAACGCCGAAGTTGTTGGCGTAGAAGGTAGCCAAGGTGACTTCACCATCAACTTAAAAAATGGTGAAAAAATCTCTGCTGAGTTTGTGGTGTTGGGGATCGGCTTGCAGGGTAACCCGCGTAAGCTCGGCGTTGCTGGTGAAGATTTATCTGATGTCGCTTATACCCTATCGGACCCCGATGAATTTAAAGAGCAAACCATCGTTGTGATTGGTGCTGGTGATGCCGCCATTGAAAACGCTTTGGCGTTAGCCCGTAATAACAAAGTATATATTGTTAACCGTCGTTCGGAATTCTCGCGTGCAAAAGAAGGCAATCTGAATGCGGTGCTGGCAGCGATTAACAACAAGCGCTTGGATTTTTCCTGTATTTACGATGCGGGCGTTAGCGAAGTTCGTGAATACACCCAAGACGGCTGTAAGCTGCAGATTGATTTGAAAACCCCTGATGGTCTAAAAACCATCAGCTGTCATCGTGTGATTGGCCGTTTGGGGGCAATCGCGCCGCGCGATTTCGTCGAAAAATGCGGGATTACTTTTCCAAGCGATAAGCCGGATGCGATTCCGGTGCTGTCGTCGAAATACGAATCCAACGTTCCAGGCTTATACATTATTGGTGCCTTGGCCGGTTATCCGCTAATTAAGCAGGCGATGAACCAAGGCTACGACGTTATAGAGTTTATTCTTGGTAATAATATTCGCCCGGTGGATCATGAGTTATTAGCCGCCCGCTTTGCCTTGCTACCTTACCATCGTGATGTTGAAGAGGTGATCGAACTGCTGCAGCAGCAGATCCCTATGTTCCGGCAGATGAACGCCCTGCTGCTGCGCGAATTACTCAACGAAAGTGATTTGCACGTTAGCTTCCCCAAAGCAGAAATGGCAGAGGCACAACGCTCGTTAGATCAGTTGGTGCGTAACGACACGCGTGGTCGTTTACGCCCTTCTATCGCGGTGATGGAAGGCGATTTTCTGTTCCGTAACGAAGACTATTCCAACACCTTCTTTACCATTCTCGAAGGCGAAGTGGATATTCGCGTTAAGAACAAAGAAGGTAAGTACCTCACCTTCACGTTAGGCCCAGGCCAGTTCTTTGGTGAGATGAGTCTGATTTCAGGTCGTCCGCGTAACGGTGACGCCATCGCCAAGAAAGACTGCATTTTATTAGAAACCCCGCGTCGTACCATGCTCAAATTGGTCAACTCCAACGATGAGATTCGTTTAGGTATCGACTGGGTGTTTATTACCCGCGCACTGCAAGGCTTCTTTGCGCCACGCGGCAACGTGTTTGATATCCGTCAAATTGCGCACGCCACTAAGCTCAATCGCTATGTGAAAGGCGATTATCTTTATAAAGAAGGTGAGCGTGGCGACAAGTTGTTTTTGATTCGTAGCGGCACGGTGAACTTACAGAAGAACATTGGCGGGGTCCCCATCAGCTTGAGTCAGGCGAAAACGGCTCAAGTGATTGGTGAAATGGCTTTACTCGGTAGTCCTTTGCGCCATGAATCAGCAATTGCAGTAAGCCAAGTTGAAACCATCGAATTATCGCAAGATGCGTTAAACGCCCTCTTTGCCCAAGACGAGGTGGGTCGTACAAAAGTCGAAGAAGCCGCTGCTCAGCGCCTACTCACGAATACCGATGTGCAAACCTATAATCAGCGTAATAACCGCGTTTCCTTCTTAATGGATCAAGGTTTAGGTGAAGCGACCAATGCGTTAGTGATTGATACTAAGTTGTGTGTCGGCTGCGACAACTGTGAGGTGGCCTGTGCCGAAACTCACGGTGGTATTTCTCGTTTAAATCGCAAAGCTGGCGTTGGCTTTGCCGATTTGCAGGTGCCGGTGGCTTGTCGTCACTGCGAAATTCCCCATTGCATGAAAGATTGCCCAGCTAATGCTATTCACCGTGCCCCAAGTGGTGAAGTTTTTATTGATGACTCGTGTATTGGTTGTGGTAACTGCGAAAGTAACTGTGTCTATGACGTTATTCATATGGCGTATCCACAGCGCGAGAAAAACAGCGTTTGGTCGTGGATGTTTTTAGGCTTAGGTAGCCGTCCGGGTGAGAAACCCGTTGATAAGAAGAAGCAGGCCAGTGAAGCGCAGGGTAAAAAAGCGGTTAAATGCGATTCCTGCAAAGACCTTTCTGGAGGCCCTGCATGCGTGCGTTCGTGCCCTACCGGTGCAGCAAAACGTATTTCTCCCGATCAGTTTATCGACATTCTGAAGGTGCAATAACGTGGCGCTGAATAAGAATATTCTGTTATTTAACAACTCGATGTACGGCAAAATCGCTTTAGGGTTGGGGATTGTCTGTAGCGGCATTTACATGACGTCAGAAAACCCTGCCAATGGCGGTACGTGGCAGGGATATACCTTAGGTACGCTGGGTGCGCTGATTATTGTTTGGCTAACCTTGCTCGGTATTCGTAAGCGTAGCTATCGCTCATCGTTAGGCACAGTGCAAGGCTGGACGTCGGCTCACGTGTATTTGGGCTTAGTGCTTCTGTTAATTGGCACTCTACATTGCGGTTATCAGTTTGGTTGGAATATTCATACGCTGGCATACGTACTGATGGTCATCGTTATCGTCAGTGGTATGTACGGTTTATGGCTGTATTTAATGCTGCCAAGCGCGATGGAAAGTAACCGTAAAAATCTATCGCGTGAAAATATGCTGCGTCAGTTCGATAGCTTTAATCAGGAAGCTGTGATCATTGCCGCTGACCTGCCCATTGAAATTCAAAATGCCGTCGGCTCGGCGATAAAGCACACCACATTAGGTGGCGGCACCTTAGCGCAAATTCGCGCTAAGGATTCGTCGCGCGTGTCGTTAGATGCGACTGCGCCATTAAATTTGGTTGATAACCGCGATCAAAAAGCACTGCTTTCTTATATTGCCCATGAGTTGCCTAAACCAAAGCACAGTGTCGAGCAGCATGAGAAGTTACAAGCCTTATTGGATGTACTCAGTCAGCGTAAGACCTTGCTGAATAGTTTACGCCTCGATATGCACTGGCAGACTCTGCTGCATGTCTGGTTGGTCGTTCATATCCCCTTCAGCATTGCGCTATTGGGAGTGTTAACCGCACATATTATTAGTGTGTTTTTTTACTGGTAATAGCCAATGAAACTCATTTTAGAAGTCAGTACCGGTGAAGAAGCCATTGTTCGTGAGTGGGACGGTAAAGTCCTTAGCATAGGTCGTTCGCCTCATAGTGATGTGCAATTGTTTGGCCCAGGTGTGGCCGAGCATCACGTGCGTATAATCGCTGATGGCGACGGTTTGCGTTTAGAGTGTCCGATGAATACCTCGGTCGTGATGAACGACGAGACTGTGCGCAAAGCGAAATTATCGGTCGGAAATAGCTTTTATATCGACAGCCATAAAGTTTCTATTATGGCGTCTGGCGATAGCGCGATCGCGGCTAAAGTGCGCATCCTACAATACGACGATGTAAGTAAAATTCCAACGGCGACAACGCCGGATAATATTTCTGCTCGCTCTACTAAGTCGCGTAAACGACTGTGGAGCTATGGCCTCTTAGCGGTTGGTCTTTTGGTGAGTTTGGTTTTACCAATGCTGTCGTCGTTTGATTCAAAAGCGAAATTGGTATTTGAAGAATACGGTTTGCCGACGGACACCATTTGGACATCGGGAGATTTAGCCTCGGCGCACAATATTCCAGGTATTGCTAACGAGTGTAAGGTTTGCCACGAAAGCCCCTTTGTATCGGTGCGCGATTCGGTTTGTTTAACCTGTCACCAAGAATTACCGGCACACGGCAATAACGATATTCATATGCAAGTGGGAGAAGATCCGCGTAAGTGTTTGAGCTGCCATAAAGAGCATAACGAGCCTTCTACGCTGGTTCATACCGACAATGCTTTCTGCACCGATTGTCATGCCGATGCAATGGATTGGGCGGACAACAAAAAATCGCTACCACCGGTACTTGGCTTCTCTGCTAAGGGTCACCCAGAGTTCAAGTTGCAGTACTTAACGCCGCAAAATACAGCCACGGGAGTCGATTGGCAGAATATCGCTCACGGCACTTCTGAAATGCTGGCAGAAAGCTCTAACCTTAAATTTCCACACGATTTACATTTAGGTGGTGACAAAGTTCAGCGCGATGATGGCAAAGCAATGGAATGTTCTGACTGCCACTCGTTAGATAAAAATGGCGAGCATTTTGTCCCGATTACTATGGATAGATCTTGCCGCTCATGTCATGCCTTGGAATTTGATATTCAAGCTAAGGGACGTGAATTGCATCATGGCGAGCCGGAGCTGGTATTACAGCAATTGACCGAATATTTTGCACTGCAATACGCAGATCCAGCGTTACGTGCGGAGCGTGAGCAAGATAGTCGCCGCTTGCCGACTATCGCATCTATGTCGGCAGTGGATCGTGATTCCTGCAAAGGTAACGCGATTGACTGCGCGCGCAAGGCTGCGCTGCTAGAGGCTGAAACTCAGTTCGAGCGCACCGGCTGTGCTGTCTGCCATATGATCACCAAAGACGAGAGTAAACCGCTCGCTGACCGTTGGCATGTAGAGCCGATTCAATTACAAGACAACTGGTATAACGCGCGTTTCGATCATACCGTGCATATGGTCGGTGATGAAAAAAGCGAAACAGCGATGTGCATGACCTGCCATAAGGCAGATGTGTCATCGGCAAGTACCGATGTGCTGATTCCCGGCATTGGTAAGTGCGTACAGTGCCATACCGATGCCCGTGAAGCAGTAACTAAAAAACAAGTATCCAGTAGCTGTATTGATTGCCATAGCTTCCACATTCCCGGTAAGCCGATGATGCTGGATGCATATCTAGGGCGGCTCCATGACTGAGCAAAGTTCGCGTTTTAAATCCAAGCCACTAATCCGGTTAGTGCAACAGCTTGCACTGACTGGCGCAGTATCCTGTGTTGCGCTTGGCATAGTGTCGTGCGGTGGTGGTAAGAGTGCGGATTCTAGTGGTATTGGTGCTGGCGATGTTTCTTGTGCGGGCAATTGCCAAGCCGACAAGCTCAATAGTTTAAGTATTGCCGATGTTGAAACGGTCATTGCCCAAGCGGTGAATGAAGCCAAGGCGCGCAACGCTAAGGCTACCATTGCGGTAGTCGACCGTGTAGGCAATGTGCTCGGTGTCTACCGCATGACAGACGCTGATAAACAGTTAAAAATTAGCACGACAGCCGACACAGAAACTGCAATTGATGGCGGCCTAGAGCAGCTTATTTTACCCGATGGCGCTGATGCCCTCGCGGCTATCGCAAAAGCGGTGACTGGCGCCTATTTAGCCACCGAAGGTAATGGCTTTAGTACGCGTACGGCAGGACAAATTATTCAGGATCATTTCAATCCGGGCGAACGCAATCAACCGGGCGGTCCTTTGTTTGGTGTGCAGTTTAGCCAGCTCGCCTGCTCCGATTTCTCCCAACGCGATTTAGGTACGGGCGTCACTGGCCCTGGGCCGCATCGTTCGCCGCTCGGCTTGTCTGCTGACCCTGGTGGTTTTCCACTCTATAAAGACGGGGTCGCGGTTGGCGGCGTTGGTGTGATCAGTGACGGCCGCTACAGCCTTGATAAAAACCTATTGGATGTCGATAGCGATCAAGACGAGCTGATTGCTTTGGCGGCGTCGTTTGGTTACCAGCCACCGCTCAATCGTCGTGCGGATCGCATTACGGTTGATGGTAAGACGTTACGCTTTGCCGATGTCGATAATATCGATTTGGAGTCAGCGCCCGATGGTTCCAATACGTATGCGGCATTAACCGCCGCTGATGGTGATCTGATTAGCGTGACGGGTTACATCACCACTGCGGCAATTCGTGCTGGTACCGTGTTTGGCCAAGCGGACTCCGGCATTCGCGCCGATGCTGGGCTTTATGCCGGGCAAGATGCTTTTGTGTTTGTTGATGGCGCAAATACTAACCGCTATCCACCGATTGCTGGTACTGCTGTGGCTGAGCCGGGCACTGCGGTGTTGTCGGCTAATGAAGTACAAACCGTCATGACCGAAGCATTGGCCGTTGCCAATAGTGCGCGTGCGCAAATTCGGCAGCCATTAAGCACGCAAGCACGAGTGACGGTAAGCGTGGTCGATACTCAGGGAAATGTGTTGGCCATGGCGCAAACCCGGGATGCGCCGGTATTTGGTATTGAAGTCTCGTTGCAAAAAGCGCGTACAGCGGCCTTCTTTTCGTCGCCCGATGCGGCCGATTTTTTAGGCGATGCTGGCCTTGCGAAAACGCAGTATTTTAATTCTGACTTAACTGCAGATCGCCAAATAAATATCGGCGATTACTTAACCGATTTACGCACCTTTACTGCAAATAGTAATGCGTTGGCGGATGGCACTGCCTTCTCGGATCGCGCCGGTGGTAATTTATCGCGCCCATTTTATCCCGATGGTATTGAATCAAATCCTAACGGCCCATTGAGTAAGCCAAGTGGCGAGTGGAGTCCGTTTTCAACGGGCTTACAGCTCGATTTAGTGATGAACGGCATAGTGCAGCATTTATTTCATGTGCTGGCCGGAACCCCTGAAGTCGGTCAAACCTGCGTCGGTTTAGATATTAGCGATTTAAACAGCGTGGTCGAAACGGCTAGCAGTAATCGCCTAGCGAATGGTATTCAGATTTTCCCCGGCAGTGTGCCGATTTATCGTGGCGATGTGCTGGTGGGTGGTATTGGTGTATCTGGTGACGGTGTCGATCAAGATGACATGATCGCCTTTTTAGGTTTGCACAATGCGTCGCAAGCGTTGAATGGCTCAATTAATAATGCCCCGAGCGCGATTCGTGCCGATAACCTGAAACCTAAAGGCGAACACCTGCGTTTTATTCAGTGCCCGCAAGCGCCATTCTTGAATTCTGATAGCCAGAATGTGTGTCAGGGGAAGTGATATGAAACATATTATTTTCTCGCCATCGTGCTTTAACTTGTTAAAAACGAGCCTGTTAGCGTTCTCCATGAGTGCGTTTTTACCGTTAAGCGTACAAGCCGACGTTTCTAATGCAGAAGCATCTGGGGCAGACGTTATTTGTGGCCCCGATGCGAATAGTCAGCGTCGTCTACCGGGAATCGCTAACAGCGATTGTATTGCGCTAGAAAAAGATCCGGAAAATGTAAAAGCGTTACCGGAAAAAAGCTCGCCAACCCCGCGCCCTGTATTACTTGATTATGAAAATAAAATCATAGGTTTTGATGACCGCTGGCGTATTGTGGAACTGGTAGGCTACGAAGAGAACTTACTTGATCCGTATAATCGTAATGTATTAAAAGCTGACCGGCCTTTGTATGACGATTGGTTTTTTAATATCTCGATTGTTTCTGATACTTTCTACGAAAACCGTCGCGTACCTACGCCGGTGGGTTTGCAGAGTACACGCAACAGCGGCGATTTAGGCGTCTTCGGCTCCAGTTATCAGCAAGCCTTGATCGAAAATTTATTATTTGAATTTGTCTATTACAAGGGTGATACCACCTTTCGTCCACCCGATTATGAATTCCGTTTTATTCCAGTTATTAACTACAACGCTACTTATCTCGATGAGATTTTAGGCGTCAATGTTGATCCTGCCGATAACACGACGCGCTATGAAGACTTTATTGGTATTCAAGGTCTGTTTGTCGATAAGCATTTGCGTAACGTCAGTGATAATTTTGACTTCGATAGTTTACGCGTCGGTATTCAGCCGTTTAACTCAGATTTTCGGGGTTTCTTATTTCAAGACAGCCCGTTCGGTGTGCGCTTGTTTGGCAACCGCAGCAACAATATCTTTCAATACAACTTGGCTTGGTTTCGCCGGTTAGAAAAAGATATTAACAGTGGCTTAAACGACGTCCGACGTACCCTGCGCGATGACGATATTTTTGTTGCTAACCTCTACTGGCAAGATATGCCAGTGTTAGGATTCTTTAGCCAAGCGACGATTATTCATAACCGCAATGGCGAAGAAGATAATAATCGTTACGATGAAAACGGTTTTATTCAACGCCCGGCTTCTTTAGGTGGCGAGCGCCCAAAAAGCTACGAAGTTACTTATTTTGGCTATAACGGTGATGGTCATATTGGCCGCTTGAACTTGACGGTGTCGGCGTATCAGGCGATCGGCACAATAAGAAACGATGTCTTTAGTCAGCGCGATGCCGATATTAATGCACAGTTTTTTGCCGCTGAATTATCCCGTGATTATAGTTGGGCACGTTATCGCTTGTCGGCAATGTACGGTAGTGGTGATAGTGATCCGTATGATGATGTGGCCGAAGGCTTCGACGCCATCTTTGAAAATCCACAATTTGCTGGAGCGGATACTAGTTATTGGATGCGCCAAGGCGTGCCGTTAATTGCCGGTGGTAAAGTGGCAATTAGCAGTCGCAATGGCTTGCTCAATTCATTACGCACCTCAAAAGAACAAGGCCAGTCAAACTTCACTAACCCCGGTATTCGTTTGCTGGGGGCCGGAGCTGATTGGGATGTGCTACCAGAGCTGCGCGTGTCGTTTAACGTCAACCGCTTATGGTTTGACGACACCACCGTTATTGAAGTGGCACGTAATCAAGGCGATATCGATACGCACATTGGCGACGATGTCTCCGTCGCCATTATTTATCGCCCATTTATGAGTCAAAACATTGTTGCGCGGGCGTCCTACGCCAAGCTGTTTGCCGGTCAGGGATATAAAGACTTATTCCCCGATGAAGATCCGCATTCCTTGCTGTTAAACCTGACGCTCTCTTATTAATGCTTATGTTTAGATTCACTCGCACTGACACCGGAATGCTTAACCAATGAAACGATTTATTCATTACTTACTACTGCTCAGTGCGTTGATCGCAGCTACCGCATATGCGTCTGAAAAGGCACATAAAGTCGAGCGTGACTATGATTTCTATCCGCCCGCTCCTGCATTCCAAGCCCAAGATGTGGCCGATGAAAAAAGTGCCGGTTGTATGAGTTGTCATACCGAAACTGATAGCAAAAACATGCACAGTAATTCAGCGGTTGTTCTTGGCTGTACGGATTGTCATGGTGGTAATGCCAGTGTGAAAATAGAAGCGGGTATGACGCGAAAAACAGACGGCTACTTTGCCAAGATGGAGCAAGCACACGTATTACCGACGCTGCCCGATGCGTGGTTATATCCAAGCAGTGCGAACCCTGAAATTAGTTACACCTTGCTGAACAAAGAAAGCCCTGAATTTATTCGCTTTATGAACCCGTCGGATTACCGCATCGTTGAAGATGCTTGCGGTAGCTGTCACCAAAAAGAAATTGAAGCCTCTAAACGCAGCCTACATGCCACCGGCGCTATGCTGTGGGGTGGTGCGTCTTACAATAATGGTATTTTACCGTTCAAAAATTATATCTTAGGCGAGGCTTATACCCGCGATGGCAAAGCGGCTGCGATTCAAGGGCCGATTAAACCGGACGCGGCGATGACAGAGCAAGGTGTGATTGATACCTTGTATCCACTGCCCGCTTGGGAAACGGTCAAACCCGGCGATATTTTCCGCGTATTCGAACGCGGTGGTCGTAACATTACCAACCTATTTCCAGAAACCGGCATCCCCAATTCGCTCGGCGTATTGCAGCGTTTAGAAGAACCGGGTCGTCCGGATTTTCGTCAGTCGAATCGCGGGCCGGGTACTGGGCAGCGTATATCGGTGCCGTTGATTAACATTACGAAAACCCGCTTAAATGATCCTTTGTTATGGTTTATGGGCACCAACGACCAACCGGGCGACTATCGTAATTCGGGTTGTGCTTCATGCCATGTGGTTTATGCCAATGACCGTGATCCGCGTCACTCGGGTTTTTATGCTCAGCATGGGCATGAAGGTAAAAGCATCAGTAAAGATCCGACCATCTCTAAAACAGAATCGGGTCATCCGTTGCAGCACACCTTTAGTAATGCCATTCCAACCAGTCAGTGCATGATCTGCCATATGCATCAGCCGAATATGTTTATGAATACCTACTTGGGTTACACCATGTGGGATTACGAATCTGATGCGCCCTCTATGTGGCCAGAAAAACAGAAGTACCC
>Ga0105357_10001136_pt1 | contig 14378 bp, 13 predicted proteins | sample GOMGulsemesocosm_4_FD_83660 | JGI IMG/M metagenome (GOLD analysis project Ga0105357, IMG submission 83660) | Methane-oxidizing microbial communities from mesocosms in the Gulf of Mexico - GOM15B Gulf of Mexico | ecosystem: Environmental > Aquatic > Marine > Cold seeps | place: USA: Gulf of...
GCCGGCGATGATTTCGCCCAGATGCGGTCCGCGCGGCAAGCTAAGGGCTAGGCTAGCAACACCCACCAACCGCCGAGCGTAGCGAGGCCACGCCCAACCAAAGGGCGGGAGGGTTCGGTGGCCTCGCTGACGCTCGGCGGGTACGTTTGGGGCGGCCTGCCGATTTAGCCTTGGGCGGCGGTAATCTCGTCGATCCACTCGGCTCTCACCAGTTGCTGGCCTTGCCACTGTCCACGTTGATTGACCAGTCGGCCGATTTTCAGCATGTCACGTGGGCGCAGACGCAAGCCGGAGAAGGCCAGCGGACGGCCGTGGAGGTCTTCGGCCCATTCAAAACGGGTAATGCCCAGTGGCGCGAACAGACGCTTTGCCGCGAGCGCTGAGAGCGTTTGCTGGCTACGCTGTTCCAGCGCCGCCGCCAGCAGGGCGCTAGCGCCGCCGTTGTAGCTGAAGCGCGTGCCGGGGTTGGCTACCCGGTCGCGGTCGAGCACGTAATCCACCAAATCGCGGCGCCAGTAGAGCGCGGTTTCATTGCTGCTGAACAGGCCATGTCCCCACTCCTGCCAGTCAAGCCCTGCGGTCATGCCCAGTAGGTGTCGGTAGGTGAGTGGTGGTTCGCTGTGCTGCCAGGCAGGGGTGAGGTTGGGGTGATCGCTGAGCACCGGCCGGTCCAGCGGCGGGGCCTTTTGCTCCGCGAGCGCCATGCCATACAGCAGGCTAACCACGCTTTTGCTGATTGAGCGTTGGTCATGCAGGGTGTTGCCATCAAAGTCGGTACTGCCGGTCAGTGGCAGCGCCAAGCCGTAGCGGCGGGTGATGGGAGCATCTGGACCACTGCGATAGCATTCCAGCAACAGGATGCCCGCGCGCTCGACCAGTAGTGCATGCAGGTTGGTATCGCTGTTGTTGAAGGTGTTGATCGCCGTCTGCAGGGGTGTGGTAGCAAAGCCATGTTCACCCGGGATGCCCGCGGGCCAATCGCCGGAGTTCGGCGGCGTGATGCACTCAGCGAAGGCGGCGGGTGACAGCAATAGCCATGCAGACAGCAGTCTGCTCAGGTAGTGGGTGAAAAGGCAGGTGGCGTGCATGGGGCGGCTCGAATGAGTGCTGTGGCGGCTAACCCCGTGTCAGCTGCCACCACCGAAAGGTGGTGGGCAAAGTGTAGGCGCTATTGTTGGCATGGCTAGCAGTCAGAGGAGGCGGGCTGCTGCTACTTCAATTGCGGCGGTAGAAAGGCCTCGTCAATGATCTGCCGACCGGCCAGGCCGGCCATGAACAGCGGGCGACGTAACTGTTCGATAAAGCCCGGACTGCCGCACAGCAGCGCCAGGCTGTTGCGCGAGCCGATGCGTAATGTGCGTAGATCGGCGTCAAACTGCGAACGCTTGCGCAAGTGCAATTGCAGGCTGGGGGCCGCGTCAGCCAGCGCGTGCAGGCGCTGTTGCAGGTAGCAGTTCTGCTCGGTGGCGGACCAGTGCCAAAGGTGTATGGGCGCGGCGTGCTCTTGACGCAGGGCGTCGCGGGCCAGCGCCTGCAGGGGGGCTAGTCCGGTTCCCCTGGCGAGTAACAGTAACGGTCGGTCATGCCAGGCGGGGTCGTAACACAGATGGCCGCTGGCTGCGCCGAGATACAGCTGTTGTCCTGGCTTGGCGCGTCGAATCTCGCTGGAAAAGGCGCCATCGTCATGCAGCTGCAGGTGAAACTCTAGCAGCGGCTCGGTGGGCAGGCTGGCCAGCGAGTAGCTGCGACCCAGTTGCGGCGATAACCACAGCGTCAGGTGCTGGCCAGCTCGGTAGCGTAGTGGACGCAGCGGCCGCACGCGCAGCACCAGAATATCGCCAGGCCGTTGTTCCAGAGAGTCGATTTGCGCTGGCAGGCCATCGCTGGCCGGATCATGCAGGGTAAGCTGCATATCCTGTTCAACGTTGCATTGGCAAGCCAGTAGCCAGCCCTCGGCCTGCTGCTGTGATGTCAGTCCGCGTTGTGCGGAGGGCGGCACCATCTGGGCGGGCGCCTGCACCAGGCAGCTGTGGCACTGGCCCGCACGGCAGGACCAGCTGATCGGCAGCTCTGCAGCTTGCAACGCGCAGAGCAGGTTGCTGCCGGCAGGTACCTGAATCTGGCGACCGCGAATGCTCAATTCAGGCATGAGACGGGTCAGACGTTATCGGCGTGATTATGCTTGGGTACATGATGCTCGCAGCGGTTGCGGCCACTGTGTTTGGCCAGATAAAGCGCCTGATCGGCATCGTTCAGGCACACCTCAAGGTCGTCTTCCTGGCGGATCAGGCTCAGGCCAGCCGACAAGGTGCAGTGTACCCCGTCCGGCAGGCAAGCAAACTGAACCTTGGCAAAGTTGTCGCGAATGCGCTCCAGGCACTGATGCAGCGCACCGAGATCGGTATTGCTGAGGAGGATGACAAACTCCTCGCCGCCAAAGCGGGCTACCAGGTCGCCATCGCGCAAACTATCGCGGGCCAGCTTGGCGAAGCCCTGCAGCACTTCGTCCCCTGCGGAATGGCCATACAGATCGTTGATGCGCTTGAAGTGATCCAGGTCGATCAGGGCCACCCCGAGCTGCTGGTTGGGTCGCATGAGTGTCATGCGGCGGCGCGCTTCTTCAATAAAATAACGCCGATTGGCCAGGCCGGTCAGGCTGTCAGTGGTAGCAAGATTCTGCAGCTGGCCCATCATCCCGCGCAGGGTTTCCTGATGCGCCTGCAGTGTGCTGTGGCGCTGCTGCAGACGTTCGCGCAGCTCGCGAATATAACTACCGGTGACGCACAGGCAGCCGAGGAAGCAGGCGAGAATAAACCATTGCACCAGACTCAGCGTGAGGCTGTGAGCACTGGGCCCTTGGTAACTCTCGATGGCAATCAGGCCGCCAAAGCAGGTTAGACACAGCAGCGCCTGCAGTATCAGATCGCGGCGCGAGAGCTGGAAAATACCAAACACCAGAATATTGGCGTAGACCAATACCAGGCTGCCGCGCAAGCTGCCGGCAAAGGCCAGGAAGAACGTGGTCAACAAGATGGCGACAACAATTTGGATGTTGGTCAGGCTGGGCTCTCGAAAGCGCAGATTGAAGCCGCTTTTAAACGCCAGAAAAAACGCGCCTTGGGTTACAACGCCGAGGAGTATGTGGATGGAAGCCATCCAGGCAGTTGAATCATAGTGCCCGGCTGCCCAGGCCACGCCGATCACGACGTAGGTAATCAGATAGTTGATTTGCGCCAGGTAGAAGCGCTGCAGCCTCAAAGCCTGGAATTTATCGCTATTTGCATCCTGCAATTCGCTCACGATTAGGCCTGTTTTTATGTGATGGCATTATGACGTCAATTTATAGTTTCAGCCTTGTTTTGAAAAGCATTTTATTTCACCCGTACCGGGAATGACTGAGACAGGCTCGGCAGTATTGAAAAACAGTGGTAGGAGAGACTTTCTTTTATTGCCCAGCGGCCCTGGCGAGGCCCATTTCGTCAGAGAGTCGCCTCAGGCGCTATGCCGGACGGTCAGCTCGGGTATACTTGGCGACTGTTTTCTCAAGGGTGCGGCCTTACAGCACCCGAGCCTGTCCGATTCCGTTAGCCTGGTCTGACATAACGCCGTCCGTGTCAGCCGCCGAATGAGAGGAGCCTGTCCGAGCATGGCCGTTATCAAGCAAGACGATCTGATCCAGAGCGTAGCCGATGCGCTGCAATACATTTCCTACTACCACCCCGTGGACTTCATCCAGGCTGTGCACGAAGCCTACGAGCGTGAAGAGTCCAAGGCGGCCAAGGATGCCATCGCGCAGATTCTGATCAACTCCCGCATGTGCGCCACAGGCCATCGTCCGATCTGCCAGGACACCGGTATCGTCACCGTGTTCGTCAAGGTCGGCATGAACGTCAGCTGGGACGGCGCCACCATGAGCCTGGACGATATGATCAACGAAGGCGTGCGCCGCGCCTACAACAACCCGGACAACGTCCTGCGTGCCTCCATCCTGGCCGACCCGGCTGGCAAGCGCACCAACACCAAGGACAACACCCCGGCGGTTATCCACTACCAGATCGTCCCGGGCGACAAGTTAGAAGTCGATGTGGCTGCCAAGGGCGGCGGATCCGAGAACAAGTCGAAGATGGTCATGCTCAACCCGTCCGACTCGATCGTTGACTGGGTGGTCAAGACCGTCCCGACCATGGGCGCGGGCTGGTGCCCGCCGGGCATGCTCGGCATTGGTATCGGTGGTACCGCGGAGAAGGCTGCGGTGATGGCCAAGGAAGCGCTGATGGATCCGATCGACATCCATGAACTGCGCGCCCGTGGCCCGCAGAACCGCGCTGAAGAGCTGCGCCTGGAAATCATGGACAAGGTCAACGCACTGGGTATCGGTGCGCAGGGTCTGGGCGGTCTGACCACCGTTCTGGATATCAAGATCAAGGATTACCCGACCCACGCAGCCAGTCTGCCGGTGTGCATGATCCCCAACTGCGCTGCCACCCGTCACGCGCACTTCGTGCTCGACGGCAGTGGCCCGGCCGAGCTGAAAGCGCCGCCGATGGACGCCTACCCGGAAATTACCTGGGAAGTGGGCGATGGCGTGCGCCGCGTCAACCTCGACACCGTTACCCCGGAAGACGTGCTGAGCTGGAAGAGCGGCGAGACCGTGCTGCTGTCCGGCAAGATGCTGACCGGCCGCGATGCTGCGCACAAGCGCATGGTCGACATGCTGAACAAGGGCGAAGAGCTGCCGGTTGATCTCAAAGGCCGCTTCATCTACTACGTCGGTCCGGTTGACCCGGTGCGTGACGAGGTTGTTGGACCGGCAGGCCCGACCACCGCGACCCGCATGGACAAGTTCACCCGTCAGATCCTTGAGGCGACTGGCCTGCTGGGCATGATCGGTAAGTCCGAGCGCGGCCCGATTGCCATCGAAGCGATCAAGGACCACAAGGCGGTTTACCTGATGGCCGTTGGTGGTGCAGCCTACCTGGTTGCCCAGGCGATCAAGAAAGCCGAGGTTATTGCCTTCCCCGAGCTGGGCATGGAAGCGATCTACGAGTTCGACGTGCAGGACATGCCGGTCACCGTTGCGGTCGACAGCACCGGCGAATCCGCGCACATCACCGGCCCGCAGATCTGGCAGAAGAAGATTGCCGAAAGCCTGGCGGTAGAAGTGAAGTAAGCCCCCTCCGGGCAAAAAAAGGGCCTCGCTTGCGAGGCCCTTTTTTATTTCTGCTACACCGTGCGATACCGCTGGGCCAGCCAGTAGTCCACGCTGACCCAGCGTCCCGCACCGGTAAAGAACAGCGCCAGCAGCATCAGTAGGTAGGTGGCGGCCCACTCGATTCCGTTGTTGAGTATGACTAGCCGCCCACTGCTGGTGAGCCACTCATAGTTGCCGTGCTCCTGCAGTATGCTGCGGGCGCGCGCCAGCTTGTCGGCGGAGGCGGTGATGCGTTCGTTGGCGAACAGCGAGGAGGGATCGGCGATTACCGGCCAGCCATGGGGCCAGTGCACGGCGAAGATGGCAACCAGCATGGTGATGATCAGTGGAATGCTGATCCAGCGCACCGCCAACCCGATTAGCAGCAGGAGTGCTCCGCCAATCTCGGTCAGGGTTGCCAGCCAGGCGAGCAGTTCAGGAAAAGGCAGACCAAGGCCGTTTTCCACGTCACCGAACCAACTGATGGTGGCATCCATGTGCTGCAGCTTGCGGCTGCCGGCCATCCACAGCACCGGTGCCAGATACAGGCGCAGCAGTAGCGGGGCGAGAAAATCGAATTGTCGAATGGCGTCTAGGCAGTTCTGCAGACGATTGAGCGTGGCAAGCATGGGGCGAGTCTCTGGGTGGTTGTGGAACTACCCAAGAGACTCGCCGGCCAGCAGCTTGTTACAGCGTTAAACCAGTGATTCACCTACGTGCAGCAGCTTCATCGAGTTGGTGCCGCCGCGCGAGTTGTATACATCACCCTTGGTTAGTATCACCCAGTCGCCGGGCTGCACATAACCGCCTTCGAGCAGCTTGTTGACTGCCTGCTGGTTGATGTCGCTGGAGGGCATGTCTGCCGGGTTGAAGGGGATCGCCTGCACGCCGCGATACAGCGCCACGCGGCCCAGGGTCTGGGTATTGGGTGACAGCGCGAAGATCGGCAGATGCGAGCGAATGCGCGACATGATCAGTGGCGTAAAGCCGCTCTCGGTCAGGGTGATCACCGCAGTCACGCCGGGGAAGTGGTTGCCGGCGTACATGGCAGCCAGCGCAACGGTTTCGTCACAGCGCTCGAATTTCTGGTACAGGCGGTGCCCGGACTTCTGGCTGGTGGGATGCTTCTCTGCGCCGCGGCACACCCGGTCCATGGCGCGTACCGCTTCTACCGGATAATCGCCGGCGGCGGTTTCGGCCGAGAGCATTACTGCGTCGGTGTAATCCAGAGCGGCGTTGGCGACGTCGGATACCTCGGCGCGAGTTGGCAGCGGGCTGGAGATCATCGACTCCATCATCTGGGTTGCGGTGATCACCACCTTGTTCTGTTTGCGGGCGCGGCTGATGATGTGTTTTTGAATTCCTACCAGCTCGGCGTCGCCGATTTCCACGCCCAGATCGCCGCGCGCCACCATGACGCCGTCGCTGGCCTGGATCAGGCCGTCCAGCGCTTCATCGTCGGCAACCGCTTCAGCGCGCTCGATCTTGGCGATCAGCCAAGCTTCGGATTCGGCGTCGCGCAACAGTTTGCGCGCCAGGTGCATGTCGGCGGCGTCGCGCGGGAAAGAAACGGCCACGTACTCCATCTGCAGCTCTGCCGCCAGATTGATGTCGTTGCGATCCTTGTCGGTCAGGGCGGCGGCCGAGAGGCCACCACCACGCCGGTTGATGCCTTTGTTGTTGGACAATGGGCCGCCCACGGTCACGCGACAGCGCACCTCATCACGACCGACGCTTTCAACCGCCAGCACCACGCGGCCATCGTCCAGCAGCAGCTCGTCACCGGCGCGGCAGTCCTTCACCAGATCGGGGTAGTCGAGGCCGACGATATCGCTGGTGCCGTTGTCGAGATCATGTACGGTAGACAGGCGGAAGTTGTCACCCACCTCCAGTTCGATACGCCCATCGGTAAAGCGGCCAATGCGGATTTTCGGGCCTTGCAGGTCGCCGAGCAGGGCAACGTGCTGACCATTTTCTTCGGCAATCTCACGCACCAGACGCGCACGGCGGCGGTGCTCATCTGCGCTGCCGTGGGAGAAGTTGAGGCGGGCTACGTTCATGCCGGCGGCAATCAGTTCAGCGATGCGTTCCGGACTGCTTGTGGCGGGTCCAAGGGTGGCGACGATTTTGGTACGGCGCAACGACATGCGAAGGTCCTTGTGTGATGGACGGGCGAATGGGAATGGGTTCTACAATAGAACATAATTGCCCTTCGCGGGTAGGTTGACAGAGGAGGGTTGCATGCATCCACAGGTTGAAGCCGTTACGGCAGCAATACGCGAGCGTAGCAAACGCAGCCGAGCTGCCTATCTGGCGCAAATTCAGGCCGCTCCTCCGGGGCGCAAGGGCTTGTCCTGTGGCAATTTGGCGCACGGCATGGCGGCCTGCTCTGCCACGGATAAAGATCGCTTGCGTATGGTGGACGCGGTCAACATCGGCTTGGTCACGGCCTACAACGATATGCTCTCGGCGCACCAGCCCTACGAAAGCTACCCGGCGCAGATTCGACAAACGCTGCGCGGCATGGGCGCGACCGGGCAGGTCGCAGGCGGCGTGCCGGCGATGTGCGACGGCGTGACACAGGGCGAGCCGGGCATGGAGTTGTCGCTGGCCAGTCGGGATGTGATCGCCATGAGCACGGCCATCGCGCTGTCCCACAATATGTTCAATGGTGCGCTCTGCCTGGGGATCTGCGACAAGATCGTGCCCGGCCTGTTGATGGGCGCGTTACGGTTCGGCCATCTGCCGGTGCTCTTTGTACCAGCAGGCCCCATGCCCAGTGGCTTGCCCAATAGCGAGAAGGCGCGCGTGCGCGAGCTGTTTGCGGAGGGCAAGGTCGATCGCGACGCCTTGCTGGCCGCCGAAAGCGCGTCCTATCACAGCGCCGGCACCTGCACTTTCTACGGCACCGCCAACACCAACCAGATGCTGCTCGAAGCCATGGGGCTGCAGCTGCCCGGCAGCTCCTTTGTGGCGCCGGGTACGCCCTTGCGCGACTCCTTGACCCATTACGCTGCAGAGCAGGTTGTGCGCCTGGCGCAGGCAGGTGAAGTGCGGCTGGCCGATATTCTGGATGAGCGCGCACTGGTCAACGCGCTGGTGATGCTCTTGGCCACGGGTGGTTCAACCAACCTGACCATTCATCTGGTTGCCATCGGCCAGGCAGCCGGGTTGCAGTTGCGCTGGGAAGATATGGCCGCGCTGTCTGCGGTGGTGCCGACGCTGGCGCACATCTACCCGAGCGGCAAGGCCGATATTAATCAATTTCACGCCGCAGGCGGCACCGCCTGGTTGTTCCGCCAACTGCTGGCCGGTGGCTTGTTGCATGAACAGGTACAGACGGTAGCGGGGTTCGGGCTGGCGCGATACTGCCGCGAACCGGTGTTGCAAGACGGCAAATTGCACTGGCGTGAGGGCACGGAATTCAGCCTGGATGACAGTATCCTGCGGCCGCTGGAACGGCCCTTTCTGCCCGATGGTGGCTTACGGCTGCTGCAGGGCAATCTTGGCAGAGGCGTGTTGAAGGTCTCGGCGGTGGCACAGGCGCACTGGCAGGTCAGTGCGACTTGCCGGGTGTTCGATGAACAGGACGATTTTGTAGCGGCATTTCAGGCCGGTGAGCTGGACCGCGACTGTGTCGCTGTTTTGCGCTTTCAGGGGCCGCGAGCCAACGGTATGCCGGAGCTCCACAAACTTATGCCTTACCTGGGTGTGCTGCAGGATCGCGGCCATCAAGTGGCGCTGGTCACGGACGGGCGCATGTCGGGTGCCTCGGGTAAGGTGCCGGCGGCTATTCATCTTTGCCCTGAGGCAGCAGATGGTGGGCCGTTGGCCTACTTGCGAGACGGTGATCCCATTGCATTGGATGCCGGCCACGGCCAGCTTCAGGTGCAGTTGGATGAGGCAATATGGCAAGCACGCACGCCGGCGTTGCAGCCGCAGTCGGTACGTCGTGGCTTGGGCCGTGAGTTATTTGCATTCATGCGCGCCGAGGCTAGTCCGGCAGAGCAGGGCGGCAGTGTGTTTACCGCCAGCCTGCAGCAGGCAGATAGGTGAGCGAGCTGGCGCGGCTGGCCGCACAGCGCGGCTTGCTTCTGCGGACCGAGGCAACCGCGCAGCAGCAAGCGCAATGGTTGGCGCAGAGCATAGCCCAGGCTTTGCAGGCGGCGTTGTTGGCGAGGGGGCGAGCGACCCTGGCACTCTCTGGTGGGCGCAGCCCGATACCGCTGCTCAAGGCGCTCAATGATATCGAACTGCCGTGGGAGCAGGTGGGTATCACGCTGGTTGATGAGCGCTGGGTAGCGCCCGATCAGCCTGATAGCAACGCCGGACTGATATGGCGGAATATGCCGCAGGTGATGCCCCGAGTGCGTTGGCAGCCGCTCTATCATGGCATTGGACCGGTGCAGGATGCCGAGCGCAGCAGCGCGGCGTTGCGGGCCTGGCTGCCGTTGGATGTGGTGGTTCTGGGCATGGGTAGCGATGGCCATACTGCGTCGCTGTTTCCCGCAGCGGAGGGGCTGGCGGCGGCCTTGAGCCAAGAGGCTGCCGCGCTTTGCCTGCCGGCCGTAGCGCCAGATGGCAGCCAGCGGTTGACCCTCACGGGCGCTGCGTTACACTCCGCGCGCTTGCAGTTGCTGGCCATCCGCGGCGAGGATAAGGCACAGACGCTGACCGCTGCGCTGGCCGGACAGCAGCCTCAGTGGCCAATCAGCGCTTTCCTGCGGCCGCCATTGCAGATTGTTTACAGCGCGGATGCTGGTTAGCGGTTTGGCCGTAACACGGTTGTGATGAAAAACGTTTACATTTTAATGGTCTGCCGGGAGAGCGACGCAGTACATGGATATGACTCAGACTCTGGATGCGTTATTCGCCAAGGCAACGCTGCTGCCGGTAATCAATGTCGAGCGAGAAACCGATATTCTGCCGCTGGCTGATGCCCTGTCTGCCGGTGGCATCACCACGCTGGAAATCACCTTGCGCACGGCGCTTGGCCTGCCGGCGATCGCCCTGCTGCGGCGTGAGCGTCCTGAATTGTGTATTGGTGCCGGGACCGTGACCGACGCCGCGCAGTACCGCGCGGTAATCAAGGCTGGTGCGCAGTTCGTGGTGACGCCGGGTATCACCGATGAATTGCTGGAGCTGGGCCTGCACAGTGAGGTGCCGTTGCTGCCGGGTATTGCCAGCGCGTCGGAGATTCTTGCCGGATACCGATTGGGGTATCGCCGCTTCAAGGTTTTTCCCGCCGCGGTGCTGGGTGGCACAGCGCTGTTAAGAGCCTTCGCCGGCCCGTTCAAGGATGTGCGTTTCTGTCCCACCGGTGGAATTGATCAACAGAGTTTTGCGGACTATCTGGCACTGGATAACGTGATGGCGGTGGGCGGCAGCTGGGTTGCACCCAAAGCGGCTATCGATGCAGGTGACTGGGCCGAGATTACTCGGCTCAGTCGCGCCGCCAGCAGCATGGCAGCGCGGCACTGAAGCGCGCCGCACCGGCCTGTTTTATTGACCGCTTACGCGGGCTTGCTCGGATCGCGAAAATCATCCGGTTTGATGATCAGCAGATCGCAGGGCACCTCATCCAGCAGGCGTTCTGCAGTGTGACCAATCAACGCGCTTTCCAGTCGTGAGCGTGATACAGCTCCCAGTAGCAACAGATTGATGCCTAGCTTTTCTACCAGCTGCGGTATGGCTTCTTCCGGATAACCTTCCAGCAGGTGCTGCTGAGCCTGGCCGGCCTCGGTGCGCCCCAGCAGGTCGCTGAAGGCATCGGTGTGCTGCTTTTTCACGTCGTCCGCGTAGCCCTGATAGTCGACGACCAAAGTGGCATCAACCACCATGGTGCGTGGTAGCGGGTTATAGCAGTGCACCAGGTGCAGCGTAGCCGAGGTGCTGTCGGCAAGTGCCCGTGCTTCAGTGATGAGCTTCAGGTCGAGGTTGGCCGGTTTGTCGTCGATGTGCAGCGGGTCAACGGCGGCACAAATTTGTGTAACCGGCTGCTCTCCCTGCTTGACCAGCCATAGCGGTACTTCGCAGTGGCGAATCAGCTGCCAATCAGTATTAGTCAGAAACAGGCGTTTCAGCGCATTGTGATGGTGTGTTGTTTTCAGAATAAGGTCGGGCTTCAACTGCTGCGCGGCCTGCAGAATGTGGCGATCCAGCCGCTTACCCCACACCGCCTGCACATCCACCTGAAGGCCTTTGGCACGCAGCGGGGCGGCCAGCCGCTCAAGAAATACGGTATGGTTGTGCAGCAGCGATGCACGGGCCTTTTCCAGCCCGCTGCTCTCAAACAGGGAGCCGCCGTCGAGCGCCGCAACATAGTCGCAGAGCAACAGCGTCAGGCGTGCCTCAGGATGGTTTTGCGCGAGGCTTTCCGCGCGAGCCAGGCACGGCTGTTGGTCTTTACTTGTGGGGTCTATCACAACCAGCAGGTGATGAATCTTCATGTGGTCCTCCGGCAGGGATGGGGTGCGCAGCGCTATGGTCTGCTTCTTTGCTTGGCAGCTTGCCCGTTATGCAAAGAGAGTTCATAAACTCAAAATAGTGCCCACATCGGCCGCTGTCACTGACCTGCGTCAAGTGAATGACAGACTGAAGAATTCCGCCACCGCGCCGATATGTCGATAACACTGCCTTTTGCCGAGATGCCCATGACTAGTCAGCTCCCCTTCGTGCTCGTCGGAATCTTGCTGTTGACCGGCTGTGGGTCGACGGCCTACAGCAAGCACCTGAGCAACGCCTACAGTGCCTATGAACGCGGTGACTGCGCCGAGGTCATCAGTCAGCTGTCGGAGACCGAGCGGGTGAGTCGCTCGCGCCCTTACCTACAGCCGGAAATTTCCCTGTTGCGCGGCCAGTGTCTTGAAAGACAAGCGCTTTACCTGGATGCCGTGCAGGTCTATCGCTATCTGGTTGACCACTACCCCCACAATGAGTACGCCTACCGTGCCGGTGCGCGACTGGAGACTCTGCGGCAGCTCGGCCATTACGACCCCGACCAGCCGCTGGCGCCGCAGGTGCGCTGAAACCGGCTGCCGTGGATCGCGGGGCTTGGCCCGCTGATGGCAGTGGGCTATGCTCGACCGTCTGGTCAAGGATTCACCGGGTAACGTCATGAAGCTACGTTTGTTGCTGCTGCCTTTGCTGGTCACCTGTGCCACGGGCCAGGCCGAGGCGCAGATCTATCGCTGGGTCGATGCGCAGGGACAGGTGCATTTTGAGCAGCGTCCGCGTCAAGGCGCGGAGCCGGTTGAGGTACAACCGCAAGTGGTCGAGCGTGAGGATCACGTGCGCGAAAGCGAGCAGAATCGACAGCGCTTGTTCGAGGTGCGCGAGCAGGAACGTGCTGACCAGCGTGCGCTTAACGCGAAGTTGAGGCAACAACAGGTCCAGCGCTGCGCAAAGTTGCGTGAGCAACTGGCGCTCTACGAGCAGCGCGTTTTCTGGTACGAGGAAGATGCCAGCGGCCGGCGAGTAGAGGTTCCCAATGACCGGGTTCAGGCCAGCAAGAATGCATTGCTGGCGCAGCTCCGAGAGGGTTGTTGATATGCATGTAATACCTAGCTCCAGCAGTGATCGGCCGCTAGAACAACGGCAGATTCCGCGTCATCAGCTCAGCGCGTTTCTGCGTGTTTACAACAGCCAGACTGATCGTCCCTTTGGTTACATCGGTAATGTATCGCGGCTGGGTATCATGTTGATTACCGCATTGCCGGTGATGCTTGGCCAGGAATATGACCTGATGCTCAAATTGCCGGCCATGCAGGGCGAGCAGACCGAAGAGGTGCATTTTCGCGTCCACAGTCACTGGTGTCGTCAGGACATCACGCCCGGTTACTACGACTGCGGTTTCAGCATTACGTCCAACCCCAACACCTTCGCCGGTCTGGCGGCGGTACTGCAACGCTATTTCAGCTTCAGCCAGCCAGCGGATGCCTGAGCTGCTGCATTGCGTTACCCTGCACGCCTCAGGTAACGGGGGCAGGGCATGAGCAAGAGTTTTTTCTGGTATGACTTTGAATCCACCGGCATTGATCCGCGTCGCGATCGGCCGGTTCAGGTTGCGGGCGTGCGCACCAACGAACAACTGGAAGAAATCGGCGAGCCGTTGTGCATCGATTGTCAGTTGCCTGAAGACGTGCTGCCGCACCCCATGGCTTGCCTGGTTACCGGCATCGGCCCCGAACGCTTGGCGAGCGGCCTGGGCGAGCCTGAGTTCATTCATCGTCTGCATGAGCAGATGATGGTGCCGGGCACCTGCAGTGTTGGCTACAACAGTCTGCGCTTCGATGACGAAATGACCCGTTTCACCCTGTACCGTAACTTTCATGATCCCTACGCTCGTGAGTGGCAGGGTGGCAACAGCCGCTGGGATTTGCTCGATGCCTTGCGCGCGGCCCACGCGCTGCGCCCCGAAGGCATCGTGTGGCCTCAGCAGGACGGCTTTACCAGTCTGCGCCTGGAAGCGCTGACAGCCGCTAACGGCATTGAACACGGCCAGGCGCATGACGCGCTGGCGGATGTGCTCGCCACCATTGCCATGGCGCGGCTGCTGCGCCAGGCTCAGCCCAGACTGTATGAGTACCTGCTGACCCTGCGCAGCAAGCATCGGGTTAGCGAGTTGATCGATCTGCAGAACACGCGGCCACTGGTGCACGTATCGGGGCGCTTTGGCCGTGAGCGTAGTGGTTTGGCGCTGGTGCTGCCGCTGGGCTGGCATCCCACCAACCGCAATGCGTTGATCGTTTACGACCTGGCCGCGGATCCTGCACTGATCATGGCGCATCCCGCCGAGGATATCCGACGTCTGCTGTATACCCGGCAGGATGCCTTGGCCGCAGGCGAAGCCCGGCCCGGCTTGAAGCTGGTGCATATCAACAAATGCCCGGTGTTGGCCGATACCAAGGTGTTGTTGCCCCCCGACATCGAACGGTTGCAGCTGGACATGCCTCAATTGATGATGCACGCCGAGCAACTCGCCGCGTGGCGCGGGTCGGCTCAGGGCCTTCTGGCGCAGATTTACGCGCCGCAAAGCGTACCTGTCGATACGCAGGAAGACCCGGAGCAGCAGCTGTATGGCAGCTTCATCGGTGATGCCGACCGTCGTTTATTACCGGCAATTCGCGAAGCCGATGGCAAGGTGTTGGCCGCAACGCAGTGGACACTGCGCGATCAGCGGCTGGTA
>Ga0105357_10001138_pt1 | contig 14370 bp, 14 predicted proteins | sample GOMGulsemesocosm_4_FD_83660 | JGI IMG/M metagenome (GOLD analysis project Ga0105357, IMG submission 83660) | Methane-oxidizing microbial communities from mesocosms in the Gulf of Mexico - GOM15B Gulf of Mexico | ecosystem: Environmental > Aquatic > Marine > Cold seeps | place: USA: Gulf of...
CATGCTCAAGTTGTTTGTGAATTAACCTTTAAGTAAAACAAATCTTTTTTGATTTGTTTTACTTTCTTAAATATTTCAATGTTGTAATAATAATATCATCATCGTCTTTACTTGGACTTTTTATAGTCTCTTTAGTATTATCATTTTTTGTAAATGTAATATTCATTTCATAAGAACTTATTGTTTGAATACCTTTTTGTAAGGATAATATTTTTATCATAATTAATTCTAGAAATTGTTTTGTAGGTAAATCTGGCTTACCAAATCTATCTTCCATCTCTTCTTCAATTTCATAAACTTTTTCTTTATCTGTTGATTTTGAAAGTCTTCTATAAAGTTCTAACCGTACTCTATCTTCAACTATATAATCATCTGAAATAAATGCAGAAATTGCAAGTTTTATATCTACACTTTTTTTCTCTTCTTTTGCATCACCACTAAGAGTTGCCAAAGTATCCTCTAACATTTTTAAATATAAGCCATACCCGATTTGTTTAATATGTCCACTTTGAGCTTCACCTATAATATTTCCGCCACCTCTTATCTCTAAGTCTTGGTGAGCAAGAGCTGTTCCACTTCCTAAGTATGAGTTTGATTCTAGGGCTACTAATCTTTTAATTGCATCTGAAGTAATTCGTTTTTTATCTTCAACAAGGTAATAACAAAAGCCTTCTTTGTTACTTCGTCCAACTCGTCCTCTCAATTGATGTAAATCCGCAATACCAAATCTATCAGCACCATCAATTATAATTGAATTTGCATTTGGTAAATGAAGACCCGATTCTACGATTGAAGTAGCCAATAAAATATCAAACTTATTTTCTTCAAACTCATCTAGTATTTTTTCTGCATCTGCTGGTTTAATTTTTGAGTGAATTATTTGAACTTTTATATTTGGAATAATCTCTTCTATATCTGCTTTTTTTGCTTCAATTGAAGCAATATTATTATGAACATAAAAAAGTTGTCCACCTCTTCTTTTTTCTCTTAAAACTATTTCTTTTATCAGTTTATCACTGTACTCTTTAACATAAGTACGAACACCTAATCTTTCACTTGGAGGTGTAAGAAGAGAACTCATACCTTTTAATTTTGACAAGGCAAGATTTAATGTCCTTGGAATTGGAGTAGCTGACATAGAGAAAATATGTACATCATCTCTTAAGTTTTTCAATTTTTCTTTTTGTTTAACACCAAACTTATGCTCTTCATCTACAATCACTAATGCTAAGTCTTTTGCTGTTATATTAAGTAAAGAATGAGTTCCTATAACGAACTGAATTTCACCTGAGTTTAAACCTTTTTTTATTTCTGCTTTTTCTTTAGCAGTTGATTTTCCATCAAGTTTTGCCATAGAAATACCATAAGGTTCAAATCTTTTTTGCATACCATGATAATGTTGAGTTGCAAGAAGTGTAGTTGGACATACAAATACTGTTTGATTACCATTTAAAACCGTTGCTAAAATTGCATTCATTGCTACTTCTGTTTTTCCAAAACCTACATCACCTGAAAGTAATCTATCCATAACTCTACCTGAACTTAAATCCTTAAAAATTTCATTTACTGATCTTGTTTGGTCTTTAGTATATTCAAAACCTGAGCTTTTTTTGAAATCTATTAAGGCTTGTTTATTAACATCAACTTTTATACCATTAACTAATTCTCTTGCAGCTGCTAGTTTAATAATATCATTTGCAATTGCAAATAATCTATCTTTGACTTTTTCTTTTAATTTAGCAAAAGAACCTTTTCCTAGTTTATCAACTACAGCATAAGAACTTCCATCTGCTACATATCTATCTACTAAATCAATATTTTCAACAGGAATTAAAAGTTTATCTTCTCCTGCATATTGTACAATTACAAAATCACGTTTTGCGCCCATTACCGTAACAGGTTCTATTCCTCTATATTGACCAATACCATATTTTTCATGTACTACAAAATCATTCACTTGTAATTCATCAATTACAAGTTTAATTTTTTTCTTTCTTCTTTTTTTAACTTCTTTATTTAAAGAAATGATTACTTCATCATCACTTATAAGATTTATAATATATGGTTCAAAAACATACTTTATATTTGAATCATTTAAATCTAAATCAAAAGCTTTTACTTTGGCTTCCGTACTTGAAATAATTGTAATTTTTTTACTTTTATGAAAAGTCATAAATTCTTTTACATTTGCAGGAGCTATCTCTTTATGAGTTTTACTTTTGAAAATTTGAGGTGTTGCTAAAAATTTATCTTTATTTATTCTTTTTTCTTCAAAAACATATACCTCTTCAAGTTCTTCAAGTGATTCTTGTGTAATAAAACTATTCATATTTGAAGGTAAATACTCACCTAAATCATTTAAGTACCAAAATCCTAAAGAATGAATATCTTTTATAAAAGCATCACTAGAAACTGTTTGAATTTCATTTGTAATACTTTCATAAGTTTCTTCATCTAAAGCTAAAAAAGCAGGTGTTATTTCTATTGTTTCTATTTCATCTTTTACTGACTTTTGATCTTCTATATCAAACTTTCTGATACTTTCGACTTCATTATCAAAAAGTGAAATTCTATATCCAACATCACTTCCTAAAGGACAGATATCAATAATATCTCCCCTAATAGATGCTTCTGCTTCACTTGTTACAATATCTACAAAATAGTATCCCCAATTATAAAGTTTTGATTTAAACTCTTCTAAATTTATTGTATCTGCAAAATTGATTTCATATGAATCAAAACATTTTGCTTGGGGAAGTGGAAATGAAATTGTACGAATTGGAGCAATTAATATTTTATTCTGTTTTTTATAAGAATAAAATTCATTTAGTACTTTTGTAATCTCTTGTAGTTCTGTTGAAAAAGATAATAAATCATCTCCAAAATTTGCTCGAAAATCAGATAAAACAAAAGGGGTGAATCCTAAATAAGATATTATGTCCCTAGCGATTAAAGCTTGTTTATCATCATTTACAATTAAAAGTTCACACTCTTTTAATTTTTTATTATCTTGCAGGTCTTTTAGAAAGTCATATATATTGTTCACTATTTACTTACTTCTTCTTTTGATAACTCAAAGTCATTTGTATCATGATCATAATAATATGCAGGATAAGGTGTTTCATTTAAAAGAAAAATTAAATTTGCATCTTTAAAACTATTTTTTTGAAGTCCTTTTCTAAATACTTCTAAAATATATGCTTTTGTTGAAAATGTTGTTGTTGAACTTTGTGCTGTATAAACAAATGGTTCTTCTTCTACAAAATTAAAACCCTCTTTCTTTAAATGCTTCTCAAATTTTTCTTTATCTTCTAATCCTGAAACATCCAATAATACTAATACTTCTAACTTTTCCATATTTTTTATTTCCTATATATTTTTGCTATTTTAAAATATGTATTGTATTTAAATAAGGTTTAATTTGGGATTTAGAAAGTTAAGAGGAATAAAATATAATAGAAATTATAAAATCTTTTAAAAACTAAATTTCTATTATCTCTTCAAAGCCTACGATATAAGTATCAATATTAAGTTTTTAGCCTCCCATATTTTTAATTAAGTCGCTTTTTTACATTTTTGTAAGTTTGGAAGTATAAGGTTGTTGTTGCTTCCAATATTGCCAGAAAAGACAATGGTATGTAATTTACCATCTTCAATATAAGATATCTCTATAAATGCAGAGCCAAGTATATGACCAGCATTTCTGTAAACAACACTTATTCCTTCACAAATATCAAAATACTTATCATATACTGGATTTATCCATTACATATTAAAAGTTGTTTGAACATCCAAATAAAAATAAAACTAATTTAAGCTAATAAGCACTATTCTAATAATAGAAGAAATTATATAATTTTATACGGATAATGAGTGAAAGAATAGAACTATAGAAAAGGTCAATTATGAATGATAAAATTAGAGAAATTGTAGAAGAAATAGAAAATATGAAGCTAAAACTTGAAGAAGAGATCACTGAACAAGAAAGTCATATAAATTATGAGATTCACAACGGTTATGTAAAGTTTGAAAACGAGGTATTAATTAAACAAAAGAAAAATATGAAAAACCTTTTAACATGGTTTAGGGAAGTTCCCTTTTTACACTTTCTTGCAGCACCAATTATCTATGCAATGATTATTCCTTCTGTACTTTTGGATGTTATACTCTTTATTTATCAGCAGATAGTATTTAGAATCTTCAAATTCAAATTTATCAAACGTAGTGAATATATTATTTTCGATCATCAATACCTTGGATATTTAAATCCTATTGAAAAACTCAATTGTTTATATTCTTCATATGTTAATGGGTTAATGCAATATGCTTCAGCAATTGCAAGTAGAACTGAACTATACTTTTGTCCTATTAAACATGCAAAGAAAGTTCTCCATGAACATGACTATTATAATGAGTTTTTAAGTTATGGTGACGAGGAAGAGTATTCAGAAAGATTAAAAGCACTTCGTAAGAAATCACAAAAAAAGTAGTTATATATTATTAAAATGTTACTTTAAAGTTTACATAATATGTCTGTCCAATATCTCCAAACTCGCTTCCATCTTTTCCATCATAAAGCATAGAAGCAATTTGTACTGTCATATCATCATCAAGAGAATATCTTAAAGATGGAGCTATATAAAAACTTCTATCATTAGTATTAGTTATTCCCAAAAGGTTTCCATAAAGAAGTGCATCAAATTCATATCCAATGACAAGTCCAGCATAACTTTTAGAACGCATTAAATTATTTTGCATTGATAAACTTGTTGATACAATTTGTTCTTTAGAAAAAATTTTAGAACTATAAAGCCATTCACTGGTCAAAGATAAAGAGTTTTCAAAAGTATAATCTGCACCAACAATACCTTGAAGAAATTCTTCTTTTAAAATCTTATCTTCAAACCATCCACCCTCAGAACGAAGAGCAAAACCTGTGTCAAATATTTCTCCTTCAATTTCATATCCAAGCATACTAGAATCATCTGAAGATATTAAATTTAATGCTAGATCAACAACTTCTACATATCCTTTTATACTACTAGCATATTTAAAGTTATGATTTTTTTGTTCGGCTATAACTTTTGTAATCTGCGTTAAATCATTTATTGAATAAGTATAAACGAGAGAAAAAACACCATAAACCTCATCAGGTTCAAGTGATAAAGAATTTTTAGGATTAAAAAGATCACTAGGATTCCAAATACGTCCAACACCCATACTTATTTTTTGCAATCCAAAACTAATACGGTGTTTAGCATCAACATATCCTCCATAAAGGCGATATAATTTTCCGGAATATTCTCCCCTACCATAATTACTAAGCCCTGTTTGTGTTGAAAAAGGTGTATCAGCTTCTATTCTTCGATTTAAAAGATAAGGAGTACTAGATATTATCTCTTTTCCAAGATAGTTTTCAATATCACCAATAGAAGTAAAAAACCAATTATCTTGATGTATAGAAGCAGTAAGACGAAAACGATTGTAGTTATATAGGGTCTTCTTTTTTGTAGAATCAATAGGTCTATTTATAGTAAAATTACTATTTTCAAATGTCACTTCAGGACTAACTGCTAAAACTATAGTAGTACTAAAAAAAGCAAGCAATAATAATCGTATCATTATCGAATCCTATCCTCATAAATCAAGCCATCTTTTAATACAATAGAACGCCTAGCTTTAGCAATAACCATTGGGTCATGAGAAGAAAATATAATAGTAACTTTCTCATCTTTATTAAGCTTTTCCATCATAGCCATAAGATTATCTGCATTTTTACTATCTAAATTTGCCGTTGGTTCATCTGCTAATATTAATTTTGGTTTACTTGCAACTGCTCTTGCCACTGCTACTCTTTGTTGTTGTCCACCACTTAAATGATCAGGAAATTTATTAAGATAATCATCTATCTCAAGCTCCCTTGCCACTTCTAATACCCTAGCATCACACTCTTTTTGTGAGTATCCTAAAAGTCTCATAACATACTCTATATTTTCCTTTACTGTTAATACTGGTAGTAAATTATAAGATTGAAATACAAATCCAATATTTTCTCGTCTAAAAAGTGCAAGATTGTTTTCATCAAGTGTTGTAATATCTATTTCATCAAGAGTAACACTTCCTTTTGTTGAGCTATCAAGTCCTCCTATAATATTAAGTAAAGTACTTTTTCCACTCCCACTAGGTCCAGAGATAACTATAAATTCCTCTTGTGAAATTGATAAATCAATTTCTTTTAAAGCAATACTTTCACTCTCTTTTCCTTTATTAAATATTTTTTGAACACCTTTTATTTCTAAAAAATTCATTATACTTTCTCCTGTATAGACTGAATTGGATTTCGTTTTTTTAACGTTCTTATTGGAATAATTGTTGCAGCTAAAGTTGCAATGAAGACACTAACAAATGAGCTTGTAAAATATTCTTGTTTAATAGTAGCTTTTATATTAGAATCCATTCCGAAAATAGAAAAAGCATCACTAAAACCTGAAAGATCTAATCCATATATATTAAAATACCATAATAAGGAGCCACCTATAATTGCTCCAACAATATACCCACTCATTGTAATAATTAGTGATTCGTATATTATTAGTTTTACAATATCACGAAACTTTGTTCCTATAGCCATCATAATTCCAAATTCTCTTACTCTTTCTAAAACAGAAACAAGTACAACACCAAAAATACCTAAAGTTGCTACGATAAATATAAAAGCTGAACTTATTTGATTAAAAGTTTTCATAAAAGCTTCACTCTCATGTAAAGATGGATAAAGTTCTTTATAAGTATAAATAGCAAGCTCATTATCAAGAATCTTTTTTTCTAAACTTTGTTTTACTTTAAAATCTGCATCTTTATTACTAAGAAGTATAGAAATCTCTGTTGTACCTTTAACTGCTGTAAGTGAACGAAGAAGATTTATATCCATAAGAAGACCAGTTCCATCTATTGCCATATTATTTGTTTTAATTACAGCAGTAACTTTTAAAGCAGTAGAGAGCACTTCATTGTTAACATCTTGCATTGTAACAATTACTTTTTTCCCAATACCAACTTTAAGTTTCTTTGCAAGTCTATACCCTATAATTGCTCCATGATTTCGTATACCAAAATTGTACTCTCCTTCAATAATATAGTTTTGAAATTCTGAGTGTTTAGATTCAAGTTTTAAATCAACTCCCCTAACACTTACTCCTTGTGAAAATCCTGCTGTTGAGATTAATCCTTTTTGACTAATTCTTAACACATAAGAACTAATAAGAGATTCTGTTTCTAAAATTGAAATAATCTTTTGAGCTTCTTTTATATTGTATTTAATATTAGGGTCAGCTCTGAGTTTTTTATGTTCAATTACTATAGTTCCAGAACCAGTTTTAATAGAATTTTGAGTAAGTTGACTCATCATCCCCTCATACATTCCTTCCATTATAAGTAATCCAATAAGTGATATTGCTATCATCAATGAGATAAGTAAAGTTCTACCTTTTCGACGGAATACATGTAAGCAAGCCATTTTAAAATAGAGTAGTTCTATATCTTTAAACATATCTAATAGCCTCTGTAGGAGTAAAACGATTTATCATTACTATAGGATAAATAACTGTAATAAGATTTAATAAAAGCATAATAAACATCTGTACTAGAATTTTATTTGGATTATAATCAGTTGGAAAAGTTATTTCAGCAACCATATTATATTGTGTCATATAATCTTCCATATCCAAATTACCCATTGAAGTAAGTTCAATAGGATTTTTTTCATAATAATGCACTCCATAAGCGCTTACTGCTCCTCCAATACCAACACTAATTATTCCCAGAATCATTGCTTCAATAAGTATCATAGATACTATTTGTTTAGGTGTTGTTCCAATAGCTCGAAGTATTCCAATTTGCCTAATTCTTGCATAAACAGAAAGAAAAGCAAAAATAGCAATAACAAAAAATATAACTATAAAAAAAATTCCTAAAGTAATATATCCAAAAACTTCATCTACTTCCATTGCTAAAATCAAGTCTTCCATCGTCTCTTTGTAGTTTTTTACTCTTAATTCAGATATTTCAGAACTTAATGCTTCTTGTACTAATAATGTAGTGATATCAATCTGCTCAACATCTTTTGGGCTTAATATTATATGTGTTGCAATATTTTTACTTTTCATAACTTCATCAAAATAAACTTTGTTTACGAATCCACTACTATTATCAAACTCATAAAGTTTTGTTTTAAATAAACCCTTAATCGTAAGATTATCAGCAGCAAAGGAGTAGTCTGATGCTGTAGAAATAAAGGAAAGAGTATCTCCTACTTTTATATTAAGCCGTTTTGCAAGTTCTACACCAAGATAGAGTGAATTTTTATCATCACTATTTAAATACTCACCTTCAACTAAAGATGATTTAAGTCGTGATATTTTTGCTTCATTTTCTGGCTCAATTGCTGTAAACATAGCTCCCACTGATTTTTTATCTGTCGCATAAAGAGCGTATGTTTCAAAACGAACACTATAAGCTTTTAAACTTTTAATACCATCTAAAGATTTTTTTGTTCTTTTTACATCAAAAATTAAGTTTTCAAAACTAGGTTCGTCTTCAAATTTACTATTTATTATCTCCATATATCCAGGATAAACTTCTACACTTGAACGAATAATTTGTTTATGGCTTCCATCATTTATAGCACTAACAAAAACAAATAGTGCCGTAGAGAAAATACTCAATAGTAAAGTAATAATTGATCTTTTTTTATGACTTAACAATTCTCGTAAAGCCATTTTTAGTATCATCTACTATATCTTTTAAGTGCACTTTTTGTAAAACGAGAATCATCAATTTCAGCATCAAAATCTATTTTATCCATAATAACTATAGTTTTATTCTTATCTTTTTCTGATGGAAGGAGTGTCATAACCGAAGGGAAATATCTACTCCCAACAACTTTAATATCACTGTATTCTAGAATTCTCTTTTCAACACCATCTTCATCATAATAGATAGCTTTAATTGGAATAAAGTGTTCTTTTTGAATTGTCATAATGATTTTTCCCCAAACTACAGCTGCATCTTCTTTTGGTATTAACGTAAGGATATAAAGAATATTATCTTCTTTACTTATTATTGCATTATAATCGTCAACAATAGAACTCTCTTTTGTTATGTCATCATTAGTAAAATCACTTCCCATCCAACTTTGCATCATCATAGAACTTGGTATTTTGATAGTTTTCTCAATTTTTGGTACATATTGCCACATAGTTGTATTAACCTTTAAAAAAGTAATACCTCTATTTTGTTTAGGATAGAGTATTCGTATAAAACTTTTTTCATTTCCACGATTCCAGCTTTCCATTTTCATACTTCTTTCTCCCCTAGAAGTTGTAACGATCATTGTAATTTTTGAGTATCCACTATCACTTTGAATATTATGCTCAACGCCTTTGATAATTTCATTTGCTGAAAAAGCTAGTAATTTAATTAAAGAAAAAAGCATTAGTACAATTATTTTCATCATTTTCCTTTCTCAATATATATTCCTATAAACTGAGTAGTTAATTAATTATAACTCATATTTATTTTACTGTCAATATAATTATTATTATTATTTTAAAAGTTTTTTTGGATATTTAATATTTTCGATTCATAAGAATGTAAGTTTTTTATATGAAGAGTGATGAAATAATTAAGGCATGCAAGTTTTTATTAACCTTCATACCTTAAAGTCATTTTAGACTAGGCAAAAAGCCTAGTTTATATTTACATTAAAAATGTACTAATAAATCCAATTAGTCCACCAAACACTACCCCTAGATACTTTTCAGTTCTCATCAATATTGCTCCAGATACTACTTTATAGACTCTTTATTCTTTTTTCTTACTTTTCATTTTTATCAAACTTTACCAGTTTTATGCTATTTTACAACAAATTGTTGTAAAATTTTGTTGTAAAATTATTGTAATTAAAAATAACTCAATACTGTTTCTACAACTTATTAGAGACGTATTGTATATAAATAAGGTTTAATTTGGGGTTTAGAAAGATACGAGCTAAAAAGTATAGTGGAATCTATGAATATTTTAAAGATAGCGATAAGGATAAAAGAACTATTGCCTATTATATTTCATATAGAGATATTGATAATAAAATTAAAAAAGTGAAATGTACTGCCAATACAAAAGAAGATGCCCTACGAATATTAAATGATAAAAGAGCAGACCTTACAAAAGATAGAGTAGAAATTCAGAAAGATGAATCGCTTTTAAGTAGAAAGATTATGAACAATAACTTAACACTTGAAGATGTTGCTAAACTTTACTTTCCAACAATGACTGCTAAATCAACAGATATGATAAAATCAGCATATTCTAGACTTATTAATCCTAATATTGGAAAAATGAAAATTGCCAAGATTAAAACTGAAGATATTAAAAAACTTAGTGATCTTTTGATAGAAACTCCATCAAGGCAAGGAACACCACTTAACCCAAGAACTGTTAAAAAAATCATTGGATATTTAAGAGCACTTTTTAACTGGGCAATAAAACAAGGATATGTTGATAAAAATCCTATTGTAATAAAAGATATCATCAAAGTTGATAAAAATGAAGCAGGAAGAGTACTGTCAGATGAAGAACTAGAGAAGCTTTGGAATTTAGATGAACTTATACTAAGACCTAGACTATTACTATTTTTAAAAGTTTGTTATCATACTGGTGCCAGACCATCTGCAGTAATGGATATTCAAGTTAAGCATATAAACTTTGTTAAGGGAACTATTCATATCAGGGCTATGAAACAAGGTAAACCTTACGATGCAAAGGTAAGTCAAGAAGTTCTGAAACTACTAAAAAAATGGATGAAAGAGCATGAACTTATACATGACCACTTTATTTTCTATCCCATACAATTATATAAAAGAGCAAAAAGTAAAGAGGAAAAGGAAACTCTAAAGAATAGACCTTCGAAATATGCTAGGTATGCAGAGGCATTTAGGAAGATATTTGACAAATACTTTAATCAAAATATAGGGACTTACGACTTAGCTTATAGAGTTAGTGTTTATACAATGAGAAGAACTGCCGCTACTAGAGTTTATAAAAAGCTTGGTATTGTACATGCAAAAAGATTTTTAAATCATACCGAAATAGATACAACTATGAAATACCTAAATATTGATGATGATATGGAACTAATTGATTATGGATTATAGCGATTTTTGGAGTGTTCAAAATTTTGTCTCAAACCGATAGAATATTAAATTCTAAAAGAATGATTTATGAAGCACCAGTTCAATATGGACGAGGCACTTGAAGTCATAAAACAAAGTGCCAGAATTGATGGCAAAGATAGAGTCCTTGCACCACTGATTAAAGAACTTATTGAAGCAGTTCTTGAAGCTGAAATTAAATCTCATTTATCTACAGAGATTAGATAAAGCTTTAAATATCTGAGTTGAAAGGTCTCTTTTTTTGTTCCATAATCCCTTAAGGTTTGTGGAACTTTTCAGTTTTTACTTTTTGAACACTTTATGGAACACGGAAAACTCATTTTAGTGTTTAGTGCTCCAAATATAAGAGGTTATGTAACATTTAATATGAACTTTCAAAAAACTGTTTATAGTTTTATCTTACTTAATATTATCAATTTTAGGAAATTTAAAAGTTTTACTTGTAGGTGCATAACAAAGCCCTAATTTAGTACAACCTTGATATTGAATTTCTAAATTAAATGGTACATTGCCTATTTTTTCTTTGATTAAAGTAAATGGAACATTTAATGAAAAATCTTTAACTATTACTTGGTCACCCTTAAAGTTTTCAGTTGCAGGTTTAGCAATGTAATTTGTTAAATCAATTTTTTTAGGCTTTGTGATTAATACTTTCAATTTTTTATCATATACATATATATGCTTATATAATGAAAGTTTAATATCTATGCTATTTTGTTTTATTTCTGCACTTGGCTTAATAGCAACATCCGGCGATACAAAATCTTTTGCTCCAAAGCTATAGATAACGATACTTAAAAGTAAGAATAATTTTTTCATGATTATACCTTGTTTAGTTTTGAATGATATTAACATTCTTATAAGTATATTAGTATATTCTAATATATTTGTCAAGTATTAATGTTTTATTAAATTAGAATATACTAATATAGATTATTGTTTTTATAATATATAAAGTATAAGGAAGAAATATGGAAAAGACAACATTTGAAATCACAAAAATGGATTGTCCATGTGAAGAAAACTTACTCAGAATGAAACTTGATGTTATTGAAGAGGTTAAAAACCTTGAATTTGATATTCCAAATAGAAAATTAACTGTTTATCATATTGGTAATATTTCTGAAATTGAAAGTTCAATAAATGATTTAAAATTAGGGGATACCCTTTTAAGTAGTGAAACTACAGAAGAAGTTGAGTTTAAAGAAGAAAGTGGACAACGTAAGTTACTTTGGACAGTACTAGCTATTAATTTTGCATTTTTTTTGATAGAAATGTCAACTGGTATTATTTCAAAATCAATGGGACTTGTTGCAGATAGCTTAGATATGCTTGCCGATTCATTTGTATATGGTATTAGTCTATTAGCAGTAGGAGGAACAATTGCAAGGAAAAACAATGTTTCGAAACTTGCTGGATATTTCCAAATATTACTTGCATTTATAGGATTTATTGAAGTTATGAGAAGGTTTCTTGGGGATGGTCAAATGCCAGATTTTTGGACAATGATTATTGTATCAACTTTTGCACTTATAGCAAATGGAATTTGTTTATATCTGTTTATGAAATCTAAAAGTGAAGAATCGCATATGCAAGCTAGTATGATATTCACTTCAAATGATATAATAATTAACTTTGGAGTAATTGTTTCTGCTGTACTTGTGTCAGTGTTAAATTCAAATAAACCAGACTTAATCGTTGGTGCAATAGTATTTGTTTTAGTAATTTATGGTGCAATTAGAATATTAAGGCTTACGAGAAACTAATAATCAATCGTAAAAGATAGCTATATAGGTTTTTAGTAAGATAAAAAAGGAAAAGTATGACAAATACAATAAACTGTGTCCGAGATAAAAATAATGATGTTTTGGTTAAAAAAGCAAAAAAAGACATTAATAAAAATAAAAAAAATATTGATTATCAATCAAAAGTTTTTGCTCTTTTAGGTAGTGAAGTTAGATTTAGAATTGTTTATTTACTTTTAAATAATAAAGAACTATGTGTATGTGATTTTTGTGATATTCTAGAAATGAATCAATCTCCTATCTCTCAACACTTAAGAAAATTAAAAGATGCAGGTATTTTAGAGAATAAACGTGAAAAATTGGCAATATTTTATTTCATTCCTTACTCAATGAGAGAAATACTACAACTTTTAATTAATAGCAAAGCAAAAGAGTAAAACAATACCATGAAAAGAATTTTATTATTAGAAGATGACTTATCCTTAGGTGAAACTATTAAAGAATTATTATTGGAAAATGATTATGAAGTTGACTATGTTACTAAAGGCAATGATGTCATAGAGATCACTTTTGATAAAGAATATGATTTATATATCTTTGATATAAATGTTCCTGATATTGATGGACTTGAAATACTTAAAAGTTTACGAGATGCTGACGATTCAACACCCGCAATATTTATTAGTGCTATGACAGATTTAAAGACCTTTTTAAAGGGCTTTGAAGTTGGTGCAGATGATTTTATAAAAAAGCCTTTCTATCCCGAGGAGTTAATTGTAAAAGTGAATTTAAAACTCTCTTCAAATAAAAAGGAAATAGCTTTTAATGACATCGTATACTTACCAAAAAACAAGCAGCTATTTAAAAACAATGAGAATATATATTTAACTCAAATTCAATTAAATCTATTTGAACTATTTATTAATAATAAAAACCGAATAATTGCACAAGAAGAGCTTTATGATTGTTTGGAAAAACCAACTGGAAATGCTTTAAGATTTCATATTAATAAGTTAAAAAATTTAACAGAGTTAAATATAAAGAATATTAGAGGTCAAGGATATATTTTTGAGTCGAGTTGAAATTGAATCTTTTATCAAAAGTTTTTTACTCTTTTTTATTTCATTAGCGAGTATAACTGCACTCAGATATTATGAAATGTATGAAAACAAGATATATCTGTTTGAGGAAAGATTATTTTCGCAAATGAAAATTTCTAGTTTTAATAATGAACCTACAAATTTTATTGTAACAAACGTTCCTAAGAGCAGTGATAAAATATCTAATGTATTTAGTTTTAACAAAAATCAGATATTTGTACTTTTTGAAATGAAAGATTTAAATAACTCTCTAGTAAAGGTCTCTTACCCACTAAATAGCTTTTTACAAGACAGAAG
>Ga0105357_10001145_pt1 | contig 14347 bp, 11 predicted proteins | sample GOMGulsemesocosm_4_FD_83660 | JGI IMG/M metagenome (GOLD analysis project Ga0105357, IMG submission 83660) | Methane-oxidizing microbial communities from mesocosms in the Gulf of Mexico - GOM15B Gulf of Mexico | ecosystem: Environmental > Aquatic > Marine > Cold seeps | place: USA: Gulf of...
CATGTTGCCCGATATACATATATTGTTGCAGCAGCGCTTGGCCATGTCGTTCTTTTCCAAGCTGTGCTAGCGCTCTACATGGCCAGATGATTTAATATTTGCATGTCCGCCTTATACCGGATTTTGAAGTCTATAAAGACGATCCAAAAGGCATTTCAACGCGGCCTAATACTGATAATATACCTGTAGAGATCCACATGTTCCCAAGGCAGCCCACGAAGTTCGCTAGCACGCATACCTGTCAGCAATGCTGTGGTGATCAATGCGCGATGCTTTTTTGAGGTCATCGCCTTTGAGTTATCTTCAACCAGCGCGAACGTCCCAGGCCTTCACTGGCCATACCCAACGGACATTAATTCTATAAATATATGATATTTCATTTTCCCGGCAATTTGATTGATATTTGCGCCTGTTAATCATTCAAGTTTGCTAAAAACTTCCACTGAGCGGCAACATTAGAATATCAAAATAATATTTATAGGGAATTGACCATGACAACATTATCTGAAGAATTTTTTGTAGTGAGCCTACAGTTAATATCTACGCTATTTGTTGTTACGGTTGGAGCCGCAATTCTCTACCTGATTGTTCTCTTCTTTTTGGATATAAATCAAACTAAAGATGCTGTTCGTAAGAACTACCCAGTTTTAGGCCGTTTCCGGTATGTTTTCTCAACCTTGGGAGAGTTCTTCAGGCAGTATTTTTTCGCTATGGACCGAGAAGAAATGCCTTTCAATCGTGCAGAACGCGAGTGGGTTGGCAAAGCTGCGAAGAATGAAAGCAATACGGTCGCATTTGGGTCGACAAAAAACCTGACGCCCGCCGGCACACCGATCTTTGTCAATTGCCCATTTCCAACATTGGATGAAGATGCTGTTGATATGCAACCTGTTGAAATCGGACCATTTTGCGAAAAACCCTATAACGCCGCCTCTTTTTTTAACATATCTGGAATGAGTTATGGCGCCCTTTCAACACCTGCAGTTCGGGCCCTGTCTGCAGGCGCAAAAAAAGCAGGCTGCTGGATGAATACTGGCGAAGGCGGTCTGTCCCCCTACCATCTTGAAGGTGGCTGCGACATCGTCCTGCAAATTGGAACCGCTAAATATGGTGTACGCGATGACAATGGAAATTTGTGCGATAAAAAACTGAAAGAAGTTGCGGCCCACGAACAAGTCCGCATGTTCGAATTAAAAATGAGCCAAGGCGCAAAGCCCGGCAAGGGAGGAATACTACCTGCGATCAAGGTCACAGCCGAAATTTCTCACATTCGAGGTATCCCGGAAAGACAAGACTCGATTTCTCCAAACAGACATCCTGAAATCAATAATGTCGGTGAAATGCTGGACATGATTTCCCACATTCGCGACGTAACTGGAAAACCAACTGGATTTAAAGCTGTTGTTGGGGCGTTTGGTTGGTTGGAAGACTTATGTGAAGAAATACTGGCACGCGGTCCAAAATCCGCTCCTGACTTTATTACCATTGATAGCGGAGATGGCGGAACCGGGGCTGCCCCGATGCCGCTTATGGATAATGTCGGTTTGGTGATCAAAGAGTCGCTTCCGCTTGTCTCTGACATTCTCCATAAATACGGTCTTAGAAAACGAATTAGAATAATCGCTTCAGGAAAACTGGTGACGCCGTCAGAAGTCGCTTGGGCGCTCGCAACTGGCGCGGATTTCGTGACATCTGCGCGGGGGTTTATGTTTTCCCTTGGGTGTATCCAAGCCTTAAAATGTAACAAAAACACCTGCCCAACCGGGATTACAACACATAATAAACGACTTCAAAAAGGTTTAAACCCTGAAGACAAAGCCGTAAAAGTGGCGAATTACTGCTTGAATATGGTTCGGGAAGTGCAGGTTATTTCACATTCTTGCGGGGTAACGAGAGCGAGGCAAATGAGCCGAAAACATGTGCGCGTTGTTCAAAGTAATGGTCGAACAATTCCCATAAGCGACCTCTATCCCCGGCCAGAAGTTCTTCCTCAATATCAGGAAATCGCAAGATCGTTAGATGCAGAGATTAAGTGACGAACTGAACCCAGAATTGACAGCCAATTGTGCCGGTCTTTTACAAGCCGTCTTCGACAAAGAAAGAATTCTATCATGACTATAGCGAACCCAACGTCCATTGCTGAAAACAACCTAGAAACAACCAAAGCCTCCGATCTATTTGTTCAGGCGTTAGAGGCCGAAGGAGTTGAATATATCTTTGCTGTTCCGGGCGAAGAGAACCTGGATATGGTCGAGTCTTTACGAACATCAAAAATAAAACTGATCCTCAATCGTCATGAACAAGGCGCCGGGTTTATGGCCGCCACCTATGGACGCCTTACCGGTAAGGCTGGTGTCTGTATGGCAACCCTTGGCCCCGGCGCCACAAATTTTGCCACGCCTGCGGCCTACGCCCATTTGGGCGGCATGCCACTGATTATGGTTACCGGGCAGAAGCCAATTAAAAAATCTAAACAAGGTCAATTTCAGATCATTGATATTGTGAATTTATTTGCGCCAATTTGTAAAATGACGAAACAAATTGTGCATGGAAATACTATCCCATCTCTCGTTCGTGAAGCCTTTAGGTTAGCTGAAGAAGAGCGCCCTGGAGCCGTGTTACTAGAGTTACCTGAGGACATTGCAGAAGAGCAATGCGACGCCAAGATTATTCCAGCGCATACCCGTCACTACGCAGTCGCTGACGAGATTGTTCTCCGTGACGCCACCACGAAAATTCTAGACGCAAAAATGCCTTTGATACTCATTGGTGCTGGTGCGAACCGGAAAGACGTTCGGGGGGCTATCAGCAACTTGGTAAACACAACAGGCATTCCGTTTTTCAACACTCAAATGGGAAAAGGGGCGGTAGACGAAAGGTCTGATCTATTTATGGGAACAGCGGCGCTTTCCGATGGTGATTATCTGCATTGTGCCATTGAGCGATCCGATTTGATCATCAATATCGGTCATGATGTTGTGGAAAAACCGCCGTTTTTCATGGAAGATGGCGGTAAAACAGTTATTCACATCAACTATAAGTCCGCTCAAGTTGATGCCGTGTATTTTCCGCAAATCGAAGTGGTCGGTGATTTGGCCCGGTCTATTGACCGGCTGACAACCATGTTAGGTGGTAAAGTACCGTTTGATAACTCCTACTTTGAAACTGTTCGTCACGAGGTTGAGACCCACCTTGCAGAAGGTGCCGACGATCCGCGTTTTCCAATCATTCCTCAACGTTTTGTCAGTGACACCCGTAAAGTCATGGGTGACAAAGATATCATCGCTCTCGATAACGGAATGTATAAAATTTGGTATGCTCGAAATTACAAGGCGTACGAACCCAACACCGTTCTTTTGGACAATGCACTCGCCACCATGGGGGCAGGCCTGCCATCTGCAATGCTTGCCGCACTCCTCCACCCTGAACGCCGTGTTATGGCAATTTGCGGCGATGGCGGTTTCATGATGAATAGTCAGGAACTGGAAACTGCAGTGCGCCTAAAGTTGAACTTAGTTGTCACCGTTTTGAATGATAACTCCTACGGCATGATCCGTTGGAAACAAGCTGGCGCGGGTTTTGATGATTGGGGGTTGGAGTTTAATAATCCAGATTTTGTTCAATACGCCAACAGCTACGGTGCGACAGGTCATCGTGTTTCATCAACTGAGGATCTTGTGGCCACGTTTAATAAAGCCTTCGAAGCTGGCGGTGTCCATCTTGTGGAAGTACCTGTGGATTATTCTGAAAATCAGAAAGTGCTGATTGACGAGCTGGCAGCAAAAGCGTGTTTGATATGACGGGCCCAGATAATATGCTGGAAGTCGTCAATCCGTTTGATCAAAAACCGATTGACGCTGTCATTCTTGCCGACTGGAATATGATTGATAATTGGCTCGATACAGCCAACAATCTCCATAGAAATCGGGGTAATTGGCTACCGGCTTACAGACGGATAGACATCCTCAAAAAAACCATAAAAATTATGGAAAGCCGATCAGAACGATTGGCTTTCCAAATAGCAAACGAAGGGGGAAAGCCACTAAAAGACGCACGTATTGAGGTCTCACGGGCAATCAATAGCGTAGAGCTTAGCATTGAAGAACTGTCACATTTGGCGGGAACTGAAGTTCCCATGGGCCTAACCCAAGCCGGCGCAGAGCGAATGGCATTCACAACAAGAGAACCTATTGGTCCTGTTGTCGCGGTATCCGCTTTTAATCACCCATTGAACCTAATCGTCCATCAGGTGGTGCCCGCTTTGGCTACTGGATGCCCTGTATTGGTCAAACCCGCTGATGATACGCCCCTTTCTTGCAAGTCATTTCTAAATATCCTTTATGAGGCTGGCCTTCCAGAAGAGTGGTGCCGATTTGCGCCCTGCGATATTCCGACTGCTGAAAAAATGGTTACAGATCCCCGAGTAGCATTCTTCTCCTTTATTGGATCGTCAAAGGTTGGATGGATGTTACGCTCTAAACTCGCTCCTGGAACAAGATGCGCTTTGGAACATGGCGGTGCGGCACCTGTAATTATTGATGAAGATGCTGATAGACAGACAATGATACCAAACCTCCTAAAGGGAGGGTTTTATCATTCCGGTCAGGTTTGCGTTTCTGTTCAACGGATATTTGCCCCAAGATCACAAGCGGCTGACATAGCGGAAGAATTAGCGGCCGGGGCATCCGAACTAATCATTGGGAACGCCATTGCCCCTGAAACTGATTGCGGCCCCTTAATCCGGCCACGAGAAGTTACTCGAATAGCGAACTGGGTTGAAGAGGCCGTGTCTGGCGGCGCTGATATTATTGGAGGTGGAAAAAAATTGAGCGATACAACCTATGAGCCGACGGTATTATTAAACCCATCTCCTGACGCTCGCGTCTCCACATCTGAAATTTTTGGGCCTGTTGTTTGTGTGTACGAATACGAGACTATGGCTCAAGCTTTTGATCAAGCCAATGCACTTCCCTATGCATTTCAAAGCGCGGTTTTCACAAAGAACCTTGACGTGGCGATGCAGGCAATTCAGCAACTTGATGCATCAGCTGTAATGGTCAACGATCACACGGCATTTCGAGTGGACTGGATGCCGTTCGCTGGGCGTCGACAATCAGGTTATAATACAGGTGGTATTGGGCACACCATGCGGGACATGACACAAGAAAAAATGGCTGTCATCAAACTCTAAATTTAAACGTTGGAAGTCTGTAATTAGATTGTCCAAGAATATTTTTTTGCCTCGCTGACGAACGCCTGCACCGCAGGCGATCGTTGGTGTCCGGCAACTGTAACCATCTCAACTTTGCGGAGGAGTTCAGGCTCAGTAAGAGGACTGCATTGTAAACCTGGTACTGAAATTGAAAATTCTGGTATTAAGCAAATCCCCATTCCCTTCATCACCATATTTTGTATCCAATCTTCCCGCTCGCTTCGGTAGGGTACAGAAACCTCAACGTCTCTTTCTGCAAGCAGGTCAAAGAAAGAATTTCGAAATTCACAATTAAGACGATCTAGATACCGTTCTCCCGAGAGTTCGCTAACTGGAATTTTCTTCAAGGCACTAAAGCGATGATCTGGCGGAAATATTGCTACCATTCGCTCGTCATAAAGGGTCATCGTGTCAAACCGATCATGCAATTCCATCGGAAGGCCTAGCAAAGCACAGTCGAGATCACCGGACAGCAATCCGTTCGTCATATTATGAGGAGTGACATCATAAATCGTTAAATCGATGCCCGGATGAATTAGCTGAAATTTTGAGAGAAAAGGAATGACCCTCCTCGGCCCAATGGTACACATAATCCCAACCCTCAAGGGTGCCTTTTCAAGATTAAGCAGTTTTTTGGCTGCAATAACGGCATTTTGCGTCGTTGTATCAACCTGACGAAGATGCTCCCGCATGACCTGCCCCAGGTCTGTGAGATGGGTCCGGTTTCGCTCTCGCCTGAATAGCGGGCCACCCAATTCTTCTTCTAGTTTTTTTATTGCACGCGTTAAAGCAGGCTGTGAAACATTGCACTGCGTTGCTGCATTTGTGAAATTCAACGTTTCAGCCGTAGCCAAAAAATAGCGAATTTGATGAAATTCCATGATCCCGCCTCACCATACCTATTGAGCATTGAATTGATAAAGTAACGGTATTTTTAATTATAGCAAGCTTCCGACATATTAGCTCACATAAGCACTCACTGTTCATCATTTACAACAGTCCAGCAACGGACTTTATTCAATTAACAAAGGAAGTTTCCCATGAACGCCCAAGCTCAAACTGTTAGAAACATCTCGGAAATTGGCACTAATCTAAAGCTGTTGTCAGAAATTGGCATCCGTTACGCAATGGTAATTGTAATAGCTTGGTACGGCCTCCTCAAATTTACTGAATATGAGGCAAATGCAATTGCTGGCTTTGCAGTGAATTCACCTTTTCTTGCACCATTCCATGAAATCCTCGGCGTGAGAGCCTTCTCTGACGTTATTGGTGTCATCGAAGTTATCGCTGCCGCCCTATTAGCAATTCATACCTTCTCGCCCAAAGCGGGCGCTCTCGGCGGGGCATTGACTAGCGGTACGTTTATCATAACATTAAGTTTTATGTTCACGACACCCGGAATTTTTGAAGCCAGCGCAGGCGGCTTTCCGATCTTATCGGTCGTCCCTGGCGCATTTCTTCTTAAAGACTTGGTTTTACTGGCAGTCTCCGTTTGGTTACTGGCAACGAGCCTTCAGAATATTGAAACCTAAAACAGAAAACCAAGATCGAGCGCTATCAAACTACAGTTTTGGTAGCGCTCCCATCTATTTTAAAATCGAATTAAATTCCACTATTTACAAAGTTGGTTCAATTCAAATGAGAAAAAAAATCACTTTTCCAAAACCAATAATCGTTGCCAGTATATTTTCTTTGCTACTCATAATTTATATCTCCTCCGCACGGCCTGTTTCAGCTGATGACACCAACGGTTTTCAACTTTCCATACGTGAGAATGGTAAAGTGCATCTGCCAGATGTCGATTTTCAAAGAGATTGGACAGCCCTTGGCACTTGGGCCATTGCTGCAGACGAAGGTACGGTTGGCGCGGAAGGGTTCCACACAGTTTATACCCAGCCCAAATCTGTAACTGCCTTTCGAAAAACGGGTGAATTCCCTGACGGAACGATTTTAATTAAAGAGCTATACGAGGCAATAACGAATGAAATGACAACGGGCACTGTCAGTCGCGCTTCTAAAATTACAGGATGGTTCGTGATGGTAAAGGATTTAAATAATCGCTATCCAGACAATCAATCCTGGGGCGACGGATGGGCATGGGCTCAGTTTGATTCAAGTGACAGAAAAAACTCGATCTCTACTAACTATAAGGACGATTGTCTAAGCTGTCATGAGCCGGTGAAGAATTCGGATTGGGTGTACGTAGAAGGTTATCCTATATTAAGGAATGACTGAGAAATTGGTTTCTTTACTTCCGTAACGTTTTGGTTAAATAAACTTTCCACGATTGCGGAATAAACGCCACGTCCATATGCATTGCGGGGCCATTCAGCGTTTAAATTTCTACAGAGTGCCCCCAGAACTACTTACATCCGCATTTCTTTAATGTGTTAGACCCGATCAGGAAATTATTTTATCATATCATCATGCCCCTATTTATCCTCACAATCGGCTTAGCTATAATCATAGGGTTCTCCGCTCACCGCGCGAGCTTATGTTCAGTAAGCGCTGTCGAAGAGATAATTTCGACGCGGCGCGCATATATGCTGGCAAGCTTTGCAAAAGCATCAGTTTGGGTCGCAGGCATTGCATTGATATTTACTGAAGTTTTTTCATTGAAACCAGCTCAGATAGACGGATGGGAATTTTCAACATATACGATTTGGGGAGGCTTACTGTTTGGAGTTGGTGCGGCTCTTAACGGCGGCTGCGCGGTCTCCACCTTAACCCGCCTTGGCAACGGCAATTTGGGGAAACTTCTAACCCTATTTGGCTTCTTTTCAGGGGCAATTCTAATTGACCTTATGAAATCAAAAGGGTGGGCATCATCTCCAAATTCAAGCCAAACGATTTTGGGACAGAGCCACGCATGGAAAATTTGGCTTACAGGCGGGGTTGCACTGTGGATGTGCTGGGAAACAACCCGGTTAGTCCGCTTTCGATTGAAGACGTCTATCTTCAAGAGGATTTTCGCATCACGGTATAAATTATCCAGCGCGGCCTTCATTATTGGCGTTTGCAATGGCGTTCTTTTTTTCATTTATGGGATTTGGGTACACACAAGGTTATTGGCAGAGACTGCGCAATACTTAGTTTTGGATACTCCTAAGCCAGATACTTTGTTGTGGATTTTATTCGCCTCATTGCTCTTGGGGATAACAATATCAGCGCTGCAGTCTCGGAGATTTGAATTTAGATGGCGCCCGGAAAAAAGATGGTTTCTATATTCTGGGGGCGGTTTATTGATGGGGATCGGTGGTTCAATGATACCCGGTGGTAATGACGTCATTTGGTTGAACGCATTACCATCCTTATCCTTACATGGTGTCCCTGCAATTCTATCTATCTTAACAGGGATAGCCGCGGCGCTATTGACACTTCGTCTTATGGGTCAAGATATACAACTAATGGACTGCCAAGAAGATATATGCAAAGTTACACACACCTCCTAACGGCAGTCCAAATGTTAATTTATGTTTAAAGTAAGTTTTTCACATCAGATGAAAATGTAGGGTATGCAAACATATCTTCTTTTAACTCAGTTGCTGTGATGCCGTGACGCATGGCTAGTGCGAACAAATGGATAAGTTCTTCACCCTTATGCCCAACCATATGTGCGCCAAGGATTTTATCTGACTTGGCATCAACAATTACTTTTGCCCAAGCGACTGTTTCCGCGTAACTTTTACTTGAAAACCACCCTGTCATGTCACTGGTCGAGATTTTTACATCTAGATTTTGAGCCGTAGCTTCCTTCTCTGTTATACCCAAACTACTGAGTGCAGGAACCGTATAAACACATGTTGGAATAACTTCGTAATCAGGTTTTTGTGTTGCGCCATTGACAATATTATTGCCAACAACTTTGCCTTCATATGTTGCTATGGGAGACAACTGTGGTGACGTAACAAGACAATCACCACAAACCCACACCGACGGATTTGAAGTAGAGCGTAAAAATTCATCCGTCTTAATCGCGATCCTATCATGAGCAACATTCGCAGCATCAAGGTTGAGTGTATCAACGTTAGCAACCCGACCAGCGCCGTTTATTATTTTATCTGCCATAGAGGTAATTTCCTTGCCCTCGTGCTCATAGGTAACACTAAGACGATCTCCCGATCTTTGGATTTCCTTAACAGTTACGCTGGTTTTTAACGTTATTCCAATACGTTCACTCTCTGTCCGGATAGCAGCGACGGCACCACTTTCAATACGCGGCAGTAGTTGCGGCATAACTTCCAAAATCGTAACTTTAGTACCAGCGCGTGCATACACATGACTAAATTCCATCGCAATCACGCCACCACCAATAAAGATGACTTCTGTGGGTTGCTCTTCATCAGAAAGCACTTCATCAGAGGTGATCAACAATTCTGCCCCTGGTATCGCCAGTGGCCGGGTTTTGGAGCCCGTTGCAATCACAATATTGTCAGCCTCCAAGACTTCGCCGTTCACTTCAACAGAGTTAGGGCCGACAAATTTTGCAGATCCCCGATAGATGTCACCTCTTTTTTCAGCGACCCCAGTCATTGCGTCCGGAATAAAACTGATCATGCCCTTCTCTCGTTGAATTAACTTAGTCCAATTGAGTTTTGCTTTACCGACTTCAATTTCATGGACCCCAGCCATTTCAATTTCATGAAGGGAGTGTGCCGCAGCAACTAAAACCTTTTTCGGAGTACATCCTCTATTGGGACAGGTTCCACCGAAATCCCGTTCCTCAATAAAGGCGATGGTTTTATTGGCCTCATTTGCGACAGACGACACGCCGAACCCAGCATTGCCACCACCTAATATAATAATGTCATACTTTTTTGTCATTGAGATGCTCTCGCTTTGAAATAATTGGGGTAAGCCAGTCTGCCCCTTCCTATTTAACTATGTAGAAATATGAGCGGCGTATCCAATACCCAATGACTATGGTTTTAATGCTTCCCTCCCCAGCATTCTCAATGACAGGACGACAACTATGCAAACAAAAGCTAACGGCACTAAAGAATGACCGATGTCTGTTTTGGGATTTATGACACCAATTTATCCTCGATCAATCTGGTTTTAATAGATCGTTACGGCCCCAACTATTGCGCCGGCAGCAACCATGGAGAGCCAGGTTATTTGTTCTTCGAACACAAGCACTCCAATGGGTGTCGCGAAAATCATAGATATGTAGTTTGCTAACGAAAACTAGGTGGCCCGTAGTCATGTGCGATTTTCAAATATACCAAGAATGCCAACCCAAATCAGGCTTGTGTCACCCGATGAGGTTATCCGTGCAGTGTCCCATAAGATGACCATGGCCCCGGCAAAGCCAAGCGCAACTGACATAACCGGAACCACACCAAGGGTTTCATGGCCGACAGCTGTAGATATGATTAGAGTGATTACCGGCATGGTCGCAATGATGACGCCAAAAACGAACACCGGCAGCCTTGATGCAAGGTAGCCGAATACTCCAAAGCAGCCCAAATAATTCAAGTAAACCGACTTTTAACATTGCTCATCCTTCATTGATTCAGTGACGATCAATCTGATAGGTATCAGCCAACAAGCGCAGTAAAAGCAGCAGTTCCAATCAATGCACCCAATAAGATTTCGCCTCAAACGAGAAATCTTATTGGGTGCTATTCTTTTTACATTGTTGTTTGTATATAGCTACGCTTTTACCAGTAACCAATTCACATATTATTTAGTACAAATGTATACGTGGAAAGCTTTTTTATAGGAAAAATTGGTAGCGGAGGAGGGACTCGAACCCCCGACACGCGGATTATGATGCCAACGAGAAAACGGTGATGATGAGTGGAGAATAGCGACTAAACAGAGCAACAGTTTTTACAATTTCCTATCAATGGTATCTCGTATTGCCACTGAAAGTTCAGCTTGATTATAGGGTTTTCTCAATAGTCGTTCGACTAGGTTGATCATGTATTTGTTGTCACCCCCATTAATTTCTGTTTTCTTCTTCGTGTAACCGCTGGCCAATAATATCTTAAGATCAGGGAACTGATCATGGAGGGTACTCGCTAGCTGATAACCGTCCAAACCACCCGGCATAACGACGTCACTGAACAACACATCAATATCATGCCCATTGCTCAATATATCCAAAGCTTGCTGCCCATCATTCGCCTTTACAGTTCTATAACCAAGGTCTTCCAAATAAAAGGCCGCGATCTCACACAAATCATTTTCATCATCCACAATCAATATTTTCTCGGTGCCTGAAGGCAGAATTTCGAATTCTTCCTTGGCACCTACTTTTTGCTCAGAGGTGTCCTTGGCACGCGGAAAATACAACCGAAACGTTGTACCTATTCCCTCTTCAGAGTAAATTTTAAGGTGACCGCCTGATCGCTGAACAAACCCGTAGACCATACTGAGTCCAAGCCCTGTACCTTTGCCAAGCTCCTTGGTTGTAAAAAAAGGCTCCGTTACTCTGTCTTTTGTTTCAGAATTCATACCATGCCCTGTATCACTCACCGATAGCATCACAAAATCACCTGTTTTTCCAAGGGGGTTTCGCTGTAAATATTCCTCATCAAGGACCTTATTGCCCGTTTCAATGGTCAGCGTGCCGCCTTCAGGCATGGCATCACGCGCATTCAGAGTAAGATTGACAATAGTGTCCTGAAGATCACCTGGATCTAAGTCAACCAGCCAAACCTCCCTATCCAGGCGAAAATTAACATCAACTAAAACAGTCAGCGATTTGATCAGAAAATCTTCCATATCGTGGATATGAGAACTGATCGAAATTCGTTTTGTTCCTTCCATTTCTTTACGAGAGAAGTTGAGAAGTTTACGGGTCAAGTCAGCTCCCCGCGTTGTCCCCTTGAGAGCCGATTGTATTCGGGATTGTGCTTTTTCATCATTCTTCAGCAAATCATTCAAGATTTCCAAATTGCCTTGAACGATGCCAAGAATATTGTTGAAGTCATGGGCGATACCGCCGGTCAATTCACCAACTGCTTCCATTTTCTGAGCATGCCTAATTTTTTCTTCTGCTTGTCTCAGATCAGAAATGTCATCCTTTAACACCAAAAAATGCGTAGTTTCATGTTTTGGCCCTACAATCAATGAGATTGAAACAGTTTCCCACAATTGTGAGCCGTCCCTTTGATGGCTATGCACTTCACCGCGCCACTTGTTGTTTGAGAGAAGTAGAGCCCAGATTTCCTGACAAGCATCCGCAGCTTTGTCACCAAATATGAATATGTCTGCCACTTTCCCAAGCACTTCACTAGAGCTATAACCTGTGGAACTTTCAAATTTTGGATTTACATATTCAATACATCGTTCAGAATCTAAGATCAGCATAGCTGCAGAATTTTGTTCAACAGCTTGTGAGAATTTCTTCAATCTGTTTTCTGCTTGTTCCCGCTCAGCGGCATCTGCGATTAATTCCCCTTTCATCTTGTTCATCGCATAAACAATTTGATCCAGTTCATCTGTTCGTGCAGTTTTGGCCCGATTGAGACTGAGGAATTTGTTTTTTTGCCCAATATCCAGCGAGGAAGCAAAAGAGGATATAGCACTTAGATGGCGTGTAATTATGTAATGAATAATAAACAGAATAAAGAGTGAAACAAAAAATGTTTTGAAAGCCTGAGACATTAAAATTTGCCAGAATTGTCCGCCCACACGCTGAATGACACCTTCTAAATTTGACTCAATCAGAAGACGGCCAACAAGAACCGATCTACTTTTCATTTCATGCAGCACATCTGTGTCGAATACTCTTAGGTTTTCGCCCTGTCGCCGCTCACCTCGGTAAAATTTACCACCCGTTTCTATTTTTACTTCGGCATAATGAACATCTTCAAATTTCATTATGCCTGTAAGGATGCTATCAATTTGTTTGGCAGCAAAAAACCAAATTGCATTAGCAAGGCTGTCGCGATAGCTAAGTTCAATTTGTGTAATTCGGTGGTCAACAACTGCTGCCTGCTCTTGGTAATAACTATATAGTTGGAAACCCGTCACCAATACCGTGACAAACGAGCTAAACAACAGAATGAAGAACAGAATTTTGCGCGCTATTAAGTGTTGCCCGCCAGCTTGCAGTTTCTCGATAATCGATGCCAGTATTGAGTTTTTCATAAGCCTCAACCAAAATTCAGCAAGAAGGGTACATATTTTGTTCTTAAATTTGGTTCACAATAGCGACTATAAGTAGTCATTGAATTTAGGATAAATTCACTACGCTACTTACTCTTCTCTGAACCAATGTATTTTTGTCGAATTTCCTTGATAACTCCGCGTTCTTTCAGCTTTAAAATTATTGTTCTGAGTTTGCGCACAGAAAGCTCACTTGCACTTTTATTTGAAATCTGTATCCAAGGCGTCCGCTCAGCTACAACTAGTGGTTTTCCAAAGATATATTCACCATCGGTGATTTTGTTCGCTGCACTGAGTATCGGATCCAATGGCCCAATGATCGCATCAACCCGTCCAAATTTGAGCATTTTTACGCCTTGCAGGAAATCCGTTGTGATTTCTTTGATAATCTCTGGATCATTGTCAATGTCGTCACTGAATTTGGCGCCCCTCAAATAGGCAATTGTTTTACCCTTTAGGCTGCTAATCGTTTTAAATTCTGTACCATTAAGGCCAATAACAACAGTTTTCAACGTCGCCAATGGGGCCACGTAAACAACATATTCTTCAAGTTCTTCATATTTAAAAAGAATACTCATATCCGTTTGACCGGTCTTGAGTTCATTTATTATTCTTATATACGGGTACACATAGTTATTTGCTGTGTAACCCGCTTCTTTGGCTACGAGATTGGAAACTTCGAAATAAAATCCGGATGGCTTATTTTTCTCTTGTATTCCATATGGGGGAATACCAATCGTACGAATTTCAATGCTGTCATTGGCTTGTCCCTGCGCAAAACCCAAGGATATAACCCAAATTATTATAATGTTTATTACTGTGCAGAACAGTCTCATCATAGTTTCATATTTTACCTTACCAAGACATTTGTCAAATAAACGACCCAAATAAATTGATTCAATAGAGGAAGCAGAAGAATTCCATCACGCCGAATAAAAAAACTAGGCGCGATGCAAAGTGACCGTGGTACCCCGAGTAAATTAAGGAAAAATTTGGGCCCCTTTGGTGTATTCA
>Ga0105357_10001154_pt1 | contig 14280 bp, 10 predicted proteins | sample GOMGulsemesocosm_4_FD_83660 | JGI IMG/M metagenome (GOLD analysis project Ga0105357, IMG submission 83660) | Methane-oxidizing microbial communities from mesocosms in the Gulf of Mexico - GOM15B Gulf of Mexico | ecosystem: Environmental > Aquatic > Marine > Cold seeps | place: USA: Gulf of...
GAAAAAAGTGGACAAAAAATTTTGGCCACTATACCTGTTCCATCTGAAGATACTCATGACCATCAAAATATGTTCATATATCTTGATGGTCAGTCTTAAATAGCTAGGTGTTTATAAATGCCATTTAACTAAAAAGTTAACATTACTTTCTGTAATACCATCTATTCCAAACTTATTGTTCCAGTATACATATTCAATACCTGCATATAAGCGTCCTTTTTTAACGCCGAGGTGTTGACCAACATCATATTTAAGTTGTGATGTTATATTTTGTTGAGCAGAAGCCGTATCATGACTAGTTGCAATATCAGCAAAACCATCATATACCACGCTATCTGTTAAAGGAAATGACCATACAAAAGTAACTTGGCTATTATTATCAGATAAATCATTGTTACGCGTAAAGAATGTCACATTGAAATATTTAGCATTTGGTATGTTTAAGTTAGCACCAACACCAAATAAGTAGTTATTAAAATTACTAAACGGATTTGATCCAAACTCAAGCTGTGGTGAAAAGTAAACGTCCTTTATAAAACCATTTTTAGGTTTAAATAAAGTGATTTTTGCAGACATTTCACCATAAGTTTCATTTCCACCAAAGTTACTATCATGTAACCTATCAACAAACACAAAAGTACTTCCCCACGTATGCCCACTGGCATGTTCTAGAGTGATGATAGATTTTTCACTATCACCCACTTCATAATTGCTACCATTTAAAAAGCTAATACTGGCATCACTCCAGATTTGTTCAGCATTAACAGTAGATGTTAAAAGTAATGTGCCTATAATTGCAGCATATTTTTTTAATGACATAATTTTTCCTTTATAAAGATTTTGATTAAATAATACCAATCAAATTAATTAATTGATCCATTAATTAATTTGCTTGGTATAACATGTATTTCAGGTTTTAATTAACCCTTTTTATTTTAATTAAGTATTACCTTAGAGGTTTATTACTAACTTAATGACTCTGTTTTTTTGCAAGTAAATAGTAGATAACACCTCCAGCTAAAGAACCAGTAAACCATCCATATTGATAAAACCAACTCATACTTTCAATATATATTGCCAGTACAGTTAAAATAACAGGTATTGCAAATGCTAAAAGCCCTGACATATTCATACCGGAATATATGCCATCACCTTTATATAATTCATCTAGTTGTAACGTTTGTTTTTTAATGATGAAGTAATCGACAACCATGATGCCAGCGATAGGACCTAATAAGCTCGAATATCCTAATAACCAACCAGTATACATAGCCTCTACACTAATATCGGAATCAATCACTCCTAACTTTTTCAAAAGTTCCCATGACATTAATAAAACGCCAATTAACCCCGTTAATAAAACACCTTTAGTTTGATTTATTTTTTTCGGAGCCATATTTTGAAAATCATTAGTAGGGGAAACTATATTGGCAGCCGTATTAGTAGAAATTGTTGCCACAATGATTAATATCATTGCGATGACAACCCAAACAGGGCTTTCAATTTTACCAATAAGGTTAATTGGATCTGAAATGGTTTCACCAACTAGTGATGCAGAAGCTGCTGTTAGTACAACACCTAATGAAGCAAAGAAAAGCATGGTAAGAGGTAAGCCAATAATTTGACCAACAATTTGATCTTTTTGTGATTTCACATAACGACTAAAATCTGGAATGTTTAATGACAACGTTGCCCAAAAGCCAACCATAGCGGTTAAACCACCGAAGAAATATCCCCAAAAAGAAGCGCCTTCAGGACGGTTTGCAGGTGTAGCCAATAGTTCCGTTATTGAAATTTGAGGATAAGCCCATACCATTAAACCAAAACCAACAGAAAGTAATAGTGGTGCTGCAATTGTTTCAAGTATTTTAATTGATTCTGTACCGCGAATTACAATTATAAGGTTAAGAAATAGGAATATAAAGAAACCTAATACTTCACCAATACCGGCTAAACTTTCCCAGCCAGGTATTAAATTTGAAAAAAGTATGTGTATTGCAATACCCCCAAACAATGTTTGGATCCCAAACCAACCACAAGCAACAATAGCTCTAATTAAACAAGGAATATTTGACCCTATCACGCCAAAAGATGAACGTAATAAAACAGGAAATGGTATGCCATACTTGGTTCCAGCAAACGCATTTAAAGTTAAAGGAATTAAAACAATAATATTTGCAATTAAAATTGTAAATAACGCTTCTGTAACACTTAACCCAAAATAACTTGTTAAAACACCACCTAGCGTATAAGTAGGAACACATATTGCCATACCTACCCAAAGAGCGGCTACATTCCACTTTGTCCACGTTCTTTCTTTAATTTTACTTGGTGCAATATCATCATTAAAATATGCGCTATTTCTTATATCATCAGCGACATCAAGTTCTAAAAACTCACCTTCTTCTCTAACCGTTGATTTTTGATGGGTCATACTGGCCTCTAATTATAGTTATTATTAATTTAATAAACTCATATATCATTCAAGGTACATTGAATATATAACTTGAATGATTATATGTTTTTAGTTTTTCTTATCATTAATTAGGAAGTTTTCCATCAACACCTTTTACATACCAGTTCATTCCCATTAAATCTCCAGTAGGAATGACTTTACCATCAGCAACTTTTGTTGTACCTGATTGATCTACTATTGGACCAGTAAAAGGATGTAAAGAACCATTTATTATAGCTGCTTTAACTGCGTTTACTTTATCTTGAACTGTTTGTGGCACCTCTGAATTAAATGGGGCAAGGTCAAGTGCATTTTCAGCTAAACCATCCCAAATATCTTCTGACTTCCAAGTTCCATTAATAACAGCTTCTGCTTTAGCAACATATAAAGGTCCCCAGTTATGTACAATGGCAGTTAAGTGAGCTTTTGGTCCATATACAGACATGTCTGAATTATAGCCAATTGCATAAACACCTTTTGCTTCTGCTGCATTAATTACGCCTGGAGAATCAGTATGTTGAGTTAAAACATCAGACCCTTGTAATATCAAAGTTTCAGCGGCTGAGCGTTCTTTTCCTGGATCGTACCAAGTGCTGACCCAAACTACTTTTACTTTTACTTTAGGGTTAACGCTAAGCGCACCAAGGGTAAATGCATTGATGCCACGCATTACTTCAGGGATAGGAAAAGAACCGACATAACCTAAAGTATTAGTTTTTGTCATTAAACCAGCGGTAACACCAGCAAGATAACGACCTTCATATGCGCGATCAAAATAAGTGCCGACATTTTTAGCTCGTTTGTAACCAGTAGAGTGTTCAAATTTCACTTTAGGAAATTTTTTTGCGACTTTTAGTGTCGGGTTCATATAACCAAAAGATGTGGTAAAAATTAAATCATGACCTGAACGGGCAAGTTGTTGAATAACTCGTGCTGAATCAGCACCTTCAGCAACACTCTCAACAAAGGTAGTTTTAACTTTGTCACCAAGTTTGTCCACCATATATTTTCGACCTTTATCGTGGGCATAAGTCCACCCTGCATCGCCTGTTGGACCAACGTAAACAAAACCTATTTTCAGTGGTTTTTTATCTTCGGCTATGGCGATATTAGCGCTCACACCAACCAACATAGTGGCAATAGCCAATGAGCTACATAATTTTTTGAGTGACGATTTAAACATCTTTGTCTCCAAGTTATTGTTATATTATTATATTGTAATATACCCATTCCAACTGAGTCATACATATTCAGGTAGATTGGGTATTTTACTCGCTGTAAAAATTACCTTTAAAATTTTATAAAAACTTAATCTTATTAATTATCTGTTTGAATGAAAAGGTTTCCCTAAAGAAACAGGAGCAAATAGTTTTATTTTTGCTTGGTTTTTGGATAAAAAAACCAAAACAATAATAGTAACTACATAAGGTAGTGTTGCTAATAAATTAGATGATATTGAAACACCTAACCCTTGCAAAATTAAATGCATAATACTCATAAAACCAAATAAATAAGCACCTATAATTATTCTCTCTACTCGCCAACTGGCAAATACAACCAAAGCTAATGCTATCCAACCTCGACCAGCGGTCATATTGTCTGCCCATAAAGGTGTTGACACTAAAGAAAGGTATGAACCAGCTAAGCCAGCCATAGCACCACCAAATAAAATGGCTAAATAACGAACTTTAAACACAGGTAAACCAATGGCCTCTGAGGATTCGGGTGATTCACCAACGGCTTTAACAATAAGGCCAGCACGAGTGTTTTTAAAGAAATAGAATAATGCTGCAGTTAATATTATTGATAGATAGACCAAAAGGTCATGCGAAAATAATATTTTACCAATAATAGGAATATCACTTAACAGTGGTATTGGTAATTTAGTCAATCCGGTGATAGCAGCACCAATATAATCGATGCCAATAAAAGAACTTAATCCCGTACCAAAAATAGTAAGTGCCAAACCTGTTGCTACTTGGTTGGCATTTAGTTGCATAGAAAGCACACCAAACAATAGCGCCATAACCATGCCAGCTAACATGGCGAAAATAAAACCAAGAAATAAACTGCCAGAGTGAAAAGTGATAATAAAGCCGATCACTGCTCCCATCAACATCATGCCTTCTTGGCCTAAATTGAGTACACCTGATTTTTCACAAACCAGTTCACCTAATGCAACAAGAAGTAAAGGTGTACCCGTGATAATACTCATGTATAAAATATTGGTGATTAGATCAATATCCATTATTTACTCTCCAAAGATATTGATGAAGTTGTAGGCGTTAAGAGCTTATTTTTGGGCTTACTAAGTACTATGCGATAACCAATAAGAACATCACAAGCGAGTAAGAAAAACAGTAACATACCTTGAAAAAGCCCTGTCATAGCCAAAGGTAAACCTAGGTTTATTTGTGCCATTTCTCCTCCCATATACATTAATGCCATTAATAAACTGGCAAATAAAATACCGACAGGATGTAAACGACCAAGAAAGGCAACAATGATGGCTGAAAAGCCATAACCAGGTGATATATTTGGCACTAATTGTCCTATTGGACCTGTTACTTCTGCAACACCAGCAAGTCCAGCGAGAGCACCACAAACAACAAAAGCGATCCAAACTAATTTTTTCTCTTTAAAACTAGCAAAGTGTGCAGAACGCGCATCTTGACCTAATACCTGCATTTGAAAGCCAATAAAGGTTTTACTTAAAAATACCCAAGCAACGACAACGGCTAATAAAGCAAGGCCTGCGCCTAAATGAAGTCGAGTGCCATCAAATAAAATAGGTAATTCTGTGGCGGATGAGAATAATGCAGACTCAGGAAAATTATAGCCATTAGGATCTTTTAAAGGACCATGTACGGCAAATAATAAAATATTTAAACTAATATAGTTAAGCATAATAGTTGACAATATTTCATTCGTATTGAAATGTGTCTTTAAATAAGCAGGGATAATTGCCCAAAAAATACCACCAAGGATCCCTGAAAATAGAACCACAGGCAAAACCCACATTCCTTCGGCATCGAGTAGCGATAATGCAACCCAACTTCCAATTAAGCCACCCATTAATAGTTGACCTTCAGCACCTATGTTCCATACGTTGGCACGAAAGCAAATAGCTAAACCAATAGCACATAATAAAATGGGGGCTGCTTTTACAGTAAGTTCTGATAACCCGTAGAGATCACTAATGGGTAAAATAAAAAAGGTATACAAAGTCTCTAAAGGTGGTTTGCCTAATAATACAAATAAAATGCTACCACAAATCAAAGTTAATAACCCTGCCAACAACGGCGAAGCATAAGATAATAACTTTGAGTTGTAACCACGCGATTCTAATTTCAACATGTTAATTTTACTTCCTAAATTTAGTACTTTGCTCAATGTTTAGTTGAATCTTAATTTTTAAGGATATTTGTCATTACGTTATTGGTTGTTCATCAAATACACCAGCCATCCAACTACCTACTTGTTCAATTGTAGTATCTGACGTTGCTTTAATAGGAGATAACTGGCCATCAAATAATGCGCACATGCGATCACTAATGGTAAATAGTTCATCTATATCTTCAGAAATAACTAGAATAGCAGCGCCATTGTCACGTAAAGCAATGAGTTCCTTGTGAATGGCAATAGCGGCACCAATATCCACTCCCCATGTTGGATGAGCGGCGATTAAACATTTGGGCTTTTGTAATACCTCTCGACCAATAATATATTTTTGTAAATTACCGCCGGATAAACTTTTGGCGATGCTATAACGATCACCACATTTTACTTTAAATTGTTTAATAATAAGGTCGGTATAATCTTCAATTACCTTGCGGATTAAAAACCCATTTTTAACCATACCTTGTAGCGCACCTGTTAATAAAGCATTTTCCCATAAGCTCATGTCAGGCACAGCACCTTGGCCCAATCTATCTTCAGGGACAAAAGCTAAACCATCTTTTCTTCGTTTTAAGGGCGAATGTTTGCTTAAATCACTATTAGGGAATAAAATTTTGCCATCTTCAACTAGAATAGTTTCACCACTTAGTGCCGCTAGTAGCTCTGATTGGCCATTGCCTGCAACACCAGCCACGCCAAGTATTTCGCCTTTTTTCACTGAAAAATCAATGTTTTTTAAAGTAATCCCAAAAGGATCATCTGTTTTTAAATTGAGATTATTAACGGTTAGAAAGTCGTCACCACCAATCACTTTTTTATAATCATGCCCAACAGGAGTTTCATCTCCTACCATCATTTTAGCCATGCTAGTAGTGCTTTCATCTTTAGGGCGACAACTGCCTGAAACGGCACCATGGCGCAATATAGTAGCAAAATCACAAAGTGCTTTAACTTCTTTTAGTTTGTGACTAATAAATAAAATGCTAGTACCTTCAGCTGAAAGCTGATGCAACGTTTTGAATAAGGTGTCAACTTCTTGAGGGGTTAGTACTGAGGTAGGCTCATCTAATATTAATAATTTTATATCAGTAATTAAACAACGCACTATTTCAACTCGTTGACGCTCACCTGTCGATAAACTGTGGACTAAACGATGAGGGTTTAGCTCCATACCATATTTTATAGAAACTTCTTTGATGCGTATTGCTAAGGCATCCATGTCTTGGCTGTCTGACTTTTCCATGCTCAAGGCTATGTTTTCAATAATGGTTAAAGTTTCAAACAACGAAAAATGTTGAAATACCATGCCGATACCTAAACGACGAGCTTGAACGGGAGCTGATATGGTGATTTCTTCACCTTCCCAAATAAGCCGTCCAGAATCAGGTTTTACTACACCATAGATGATTTTCATCAAAGTGCTTTTTCCTGCGCCATTTTCACCTAATAACGCGTAAATAGTGCCTGGCTTTATTCGGAAGTTAATATTATCGTTAGCTAAGCAACCAGGGTATTGTTTCGATATACCTTCTAGTACTAATCTATATTCGTCCTGATCATCAGGTGTTGTCATAATTCTTTCCACGTTTTAATCGTTACTATATGTGGTTCATGCATCTTAGTTTTTGTATAAATGTTCAATACCAATGTGTTTTTAATGCTAATGATTATCAACTAGAATATTACAATCACAAATCTTGACAGTAATGTCAACAAAATAGTTGTGTTTATTATTTATACTTTGCACACAATAAATGTTCATAAATCAATCGGGTACTAATTAATAGTTGCTTCACTTTTTTTGAAATAAAATTAACTTGCTAGCTGTTTAGCTAAATTTATTTGCTGTTGTATTAGCGCGGGTAAATCAAGCCCGTTAATTTGACCGTCAATTACTTTCCATTTACCTGCAACCATTACTCTGTCAGCTTGACTCGCGCCACATAATAATAATGCTGCAAGAGGGTCACCTGAACCAGCAAATCTGATTTCGTCTAATTTAAATAAAGCGAAATCTGCTTGTTTACCAACAGCAATTTCACCAATGTCATCACGACCTAAACAACCGGCAGAACCTTTGGTTGCCCAATCAAAGGCATGAAAATGTGTCACTTTACTAGCGCCATAGCGTAGTCGCTGTAATAGCATTGCTTGGCGAACTTCTTGAATCATATTAGAACCATCATTTGACGCAGAGCCATCTACACCAATACCAATAGGACAACCTGCAGCTTCAAGATCTAAAGTAGGGCATTGACCAGAAGCCAGTACCATATTTGAAGATGGGCAGTGCGTTATGCCTACACCTGCAGACCCTAAACGCTTTATTTCATCTTTGTTAAAATGAATGCCATGAGCAAGCCAAGTGCGATCATTTAGCCAGCCTACTCTTGCTAAATAATCAAGAGGACGAACACCAAACATTTTTATACAAAAGTCAGTTTCATCAAAGGTTTCAGCTAAATGTGTATGCAATCGAACATTTTTTTCTACTGCCAAATCAGCCGTTGCTGTCATTAAACTTTCACTAACTGAAAAAGGAGAGCAAGGAGCTAAAGCAATTCGCACCATTGCGCCATCTTTATTGTCATGAAAGCTATTAATAAGTCTGGCACTGTCATCAAGAATTTCTTTATCAGTTTGAATAGTCGTTCTAGGAGGCAAACCACCCTGATCTTCACCTAAACTCATTGAACCTCGAGTTAGATGAACACGCATACCTAAAGCACTAGCTTGTTCTATTTGAATATCAATTGCATGTTCTAAACCATCGGGAAATAAATAGTGATGGTCACTGGCCGTTGTACAGCCTGATAATAATAATTCAGCTAAGGCTATTTTACTGGAAACAGCAATCATTTGAGGTGTTAATTTAGCCCATACGGGGTAAAGCGTTTTTAGCCAAGGAAATAATTCTTTATTTAATGCAGCAGGAAAGGCTCTTGTTAATGTTTGATAAAAATGGTGGTGAGTATTAATTAAACCGGGTAATAAAACATGCTCACTAGCGTCAAATGTTTCTGTTATTTTATTTTTTGGTTTTTGTCCTTTAGCAAGTATCTCTATTATTTTATCATTCGATACGACAATACCACCGGCATATCTTTCATCAAGGCTAGCTAAGGGTGTTTGGATCCACAAACATGATTGCTTATTAGTCATAATATATCTCTTTAATTTACACTATAGAATAATTTAAAAAACGAATTAATTCATAATGTCATTCGTTTTTAGTTAAGTAATATATAGTTATAATTGTCTAAAAATGTGATGTATTTACTCATGCACTTTGAATGACTATGAGTATAAATTCGGATGTAGGATCTGCTGATATACAACCCGAAAAGGTATATCCACAGTTTGAAATAAATACTTTGTATTGTATTTCAACACAGTAAACAATTTATTAACCCATGAGAAGGTTTATAGAAACGTTTACCGACAGCTAAGTTTAACACTCTTAACTTTCAAGTAAAGCTCAGTTGAGTTGTTGACAATACTTTTTCAGTATGAATATACTGAAAGTGCTTTTAAACAACGTAGAGTGATGCTAAACAAAACACTTTTTTATTATGTAACTTCCTTAAAAATAGGGGTTGTATACGTGAAATAAGTAAAAAACAAGACTAAAATCGGCTAATGCACTTCATATTAAAATAACGAATAAAGCGAGCAATAGTCATTTTATGCAAATTCAATTTACCTGAAAAGTAAAATAAACGCCTTGAAACAGTTTTTTTTGTAGAAATATAAAATTTTACAGAAATAGCTCATCAAATCATAATTAGTTGAACTTTTTAGTCTACTTATTACCCGTTCCACCTGAAGATGCATCTTCAGGTGGAACGGGTATATATTAACAAGGAAATTTTAATGTCAAATTTGTCTGTAGGTACACCTGAACAATGTCGTGATCCAAATTACATGCCGCGTTTAGGTGTAGCGATACCACTTGGAATTCAGCATGTATTAGCTATGTTTATCGCTAATATTACTCCAGCTATTATTATAGCTGGAGCGGCTGGTTTTGGGTTTGGTTCTAATTCACCTGATTTTCCAATGATGTTATACATGATGCAAATGTGTATGTTATTGGCAGGTGTTACAACACTATTACAAACTGTGGGAGCAGGTCCTATCGGTGCTCGTTTACCCATAGTTCAGGGTACAAGCTTTGCTTTTATTCCTATCTTAATTCCACTAGTAGCAGGTAAAGGCGTTGATGGTATGGCTGCTGTAACAGGTGGTATCTTAATAGGGGGCTTGTTTCAAGCAGCTTTAGGGCCGTTTATTGGGCGATTACGTTTTGCTTTACCTCCTTTGGTAACTGGCTTAATTGTCACCATGATAGGGCTTTCTTTATTAAAAATAGGGATTCAATATGCTGCTGGTGGTGTACCTGCTATTGGTACGCCTGAGTACGGTACCTTACAGAACTGGAGTGTTGCTCTTGTTGTTATTGTGGTAACACTTGGACTTAAATTTTTTACGAAAGGTTTTTTGTCGGTATCTTCAATATTACTAGGTTTAATCGCTGGTTATGCAGTTGCATTTTCATTAGGCATGGTTAGTTTTGATAATGTGGGTAGAGCTGCCGCTTTTGCTGCGCCTAAAGTGCTCCCATTTGGTATAGAATTTTCAGTTGCCGCTATTTTAGGTATCACGTTAATGTCATTTGTTTCAGCGATTGAAACTGTTGGCGATGTATCGGGTATTACTAAAGGTGGTGCAGACCGAGAAGCTACAGATACTGAAATTAAAGGTGCAACTTATGCTGATGGTTTAGGCTCTGCGTTTTCAGCTATTCTTGGTGGCTTACCTAATACATCTTTTTCTCAGAATGTAGGTTTAATTGCAATGACACGGGTAATGAGTCGTCATGTTGCAACTATTGGTGCAATATTTCTTATTATATGTGGCTTTATTCCTAAAGTAGGCGCCATTATATCTACTATTCCAATTGAAGTATTAGGTGGCGGAGTTATATTGATGTTTGGAATGGTAGTATCTTCAGGTATCAAAATGTTAGGTGATGTTGATTGGACAAGCCGCAATATGGTGATATTTGCTATATCATTGTCGATAGGTTTTGGTTTAATGCTTGAACCGGGTGCTCTACAACATATGCCGAGTACAGCTAAGGCTTTAATGGGCACTGGTTTATTACCAGCAGCATTTATAGCCATCATTCTTAACCTAGTAGTACCTGAACATAAAAGTTAATAGAAAAAGCTAGTTTACAAAGGTAAGCTAGCCTTTATTATACCCATGAACATTGAAGCACTTTAATACTTGAATGGTCATATACTCATGATACCTCAAAATGTTCCTTTTCAGCGAGAATTAAAAGACTTAGAGGCAAGGCATTGATTGACAATAATAGTTATTCAGGAGCATATTCTCCTGAACAACCATTAATAAAATACGCGCCTTGATCATGAATCGCTCAGTCATCCTGAAACAGGCATTTTGAGGTATCATGAGTATAGGTATCTATTTAAAAATAAGTATTATTGATTTAATGCATCTTCAAGTGCTGTTAAACACAAAGCTACATTTTCATTTCTTGCTGCATAACCCATAAGACCAATTCGCCACGCTTTGCCGGCAAAATCACCCAAACCAGCACCAATTTCTAAATTGTAATGGTTAAGTAGATAGTTACGTACTTTTGCGTCATCTGCTCCTTTAGGAATGTAAATAGCGTTTAACTGTGGCAAACGCTCCTCTTTCGGAACAATAAACTCAATACCAAGCTTTTCTAAACCTTTAGCAAGCATATCATGTTGTGTTTTGTGACGTGCCCAGCTATTTTCAATGCCTTCATTATATAATTGTACTAATGACTCATGTAAACCATATAATGAATTTACAGGAGCGGTATGATGATAACTTCGCTTACCTTCACCAGACCAGTAACTCATTACAAGCGATTGATCTAAAAACCAACTTTGTACAAGCGTTTTGCGGTTTTTAATCGTATTAACGGCTTTTTCGCTAAATGAAATTGGAGAGAGGCCTGGTACACAAGATAAACATTTTTGTGAACCAGAATAAATAGCATCAATACCCCAATCATCTACCCGAAGTTCAATACCACCAAGAGATGTAACGGCATCAACAATAGATAAACATTCATACTTTTGGGCAAGAGCACACAATGCTTTAGCATCAGATACGGCACCAGTTGATGTTTCTGCATGCACAAAGGCTAAAAACTTAGCTTCCGGATGATCAATTAAAGCTTGCTTAACCTTGTCTACTTCTACTGCTCGCCCCCAAGGAGAATCGATAATAATAGCTTCTGCGCCAATGCGGATGACATTTTGAACCATACGATCACCAAACACACCATTACGGCAAACAATGACTTTATCACCGGCTTCTACCAAGTTAACAAAACAAGCTTCCATTCCAGCTGAACCTGGAGCTGAAAGTGCTATAGTAAATTCATTCTTGGTTTTAAATGCATACTGAAGTAATGCCTTTACTTCATCCATCATACCAATAAATAGCGGATCTAAATGGCCAATAACAGGTCTTGATAATGAAGCTAAAACTTCAGGACTAATGTCTGAAGGGCCAGGGCCCATTAATGTTCTTCTTGGAGGAGTGAATGATTGGTAAGTCATATTTTTACACCTTAATTTATGAATAATAGTTGTTTAATGATGAATGTTTTTTTCTAACCATTTTTTAAAAGCGACAATGGGAGCATATTCTAGTTTGTCATTGGGCGTTACTAAATAATAGCTATTATCAGTTTTTAATGACTTTTCAGATAGAACTATCAACTCACCTCGTTGTAACTCGCTTTCAATTAAAAATTTTGGAATCAATAATACCCCAAGCCCTGCAATTGCAGCATTAGTGGCAATCGAAAATTGTTCAAAATGCATGCCTTGTTTCGCTATTGTTTTAGCTTCAATGTGATGGTTATCTAACCATTGTTGCCATGCGTTAGGCCTTGTTGATATATGCAGTAACGGTTGGTTTATGATATTAGCGACAATTTGTTCTTTTTGAGAGTCAGTTTTTTGCTTTAACCCTTTTTTATTAAACTTTTTTTGATTAATCAAAGATGGAGCACAAACAGGAATACTCTCTTCATTCATTAAAAAAGTGCAATGCGCGTTGTGCCAATTTTCTTGTCCAAAATGAATAGCACCATGAACATCTTCAAGATTAAAATCAAAAGGTGATAGCTTACTCATGGTATTTATTGTTATTTTTGGGTTCTCACTTAAAAAGTTAGCAAGTCTTGGCATCAGCCATCGTGAACCAAACATAGGTAAAACAGCTAGATTTAGTAAACCACCTTCAGGGTTTGTCATAATATTTAGTGTTGCAGAGCGAATGTTATTGAGTGAACTATGAATATCTTTTGCGTAGATTTTACCTGCTTCAGTTAAACAAATAGTTTGTTTATTTCGATGAAATAAAGTTATCGATAATTGCTGTTCTAAAGCGGTTATCTGTCGGCTAATAGCACCTTGTGTTAAAGATAGCTCTTTTGCTGCTGCGGTAAAACTGCCTGTTCTTGCAGCTGCATCAAAAGCTGATAGCATGCTGATACTAGGTAATAGTCGCTTAGAACTTGGTGCTTTCATCATGTATGATATTTTCATTCGTGTCTATGCGCAGGGCTCAGGGTCGTCATTCCCGTGGTGTCTTAATCGAGTTTCAGCGTTAACTGCATAGGTATGTTAGGTTTTATTACAAATAATTATACACTAAGTTCATTACCAAAGCTCATGACTTTAATAAGTAAATTGTTTGAATCGTAAGAATAAAGAATAAGATAATTTGGTCGCTGTAGCCTGCGTTATATCGTGCTGTTTTTTTAGAATGACAATAAAGAATAAGGTATTCGTAATATTTAAGCATAAATCATGTGTATTGTTGATTTTTAAGATTTATCTTATCCTAAATCTACGCGTGAATTTGGTAAAGTCATTATAGTTCATATACGTGAATTTGTACGGTATGGTGTAATAGCACTTAGTAAGCTAGTCAATAGGACAAAAACAGTTGATTTTTCCTCCTGTGTCGCTTAGTTTAATCAACAAATTTTTGCTCACTATTTGGGCATTAACACTAACGTTTATAATTCAGATCTAAAATAATCAGATCATTAAGGAGTTTTTATGGGGTATGGCTGTTGTAATGAAATTATTCCGGAGAGTGATTATCCGTATTATATTGAAGAAGCGAAGGAAATTGCGATCAAAATAGCTGCGGAGATGACAGAAGATAATTATAAAACATATTTAACACGAGATTATTATAATGCTAAGTTTGGCTGGCGTTTAATAGAAGGGGCTAATTTAGATCCAAGTTGGATGACTTCAATCGCACTTAAAGCAGGTTATGGACTGGATCTATTTATCAATAGTTCAGATGCTACAATAAGAGCAATAGTTGCA
>Ga0105357_10001159_pt1 | contig 14246 bp, 14 predicted proteins | sample GOMGulsemesocosm_4_FD_83660 | JGI IMG/M metagenome (GOLD analysis project Ga0105357, IMG submission 83660) | Methane-oxidizing microbial communities from mesocosms in the Gulf of Mexico - GOM15B Gulf of Mexico | ecosystem: Environmental > Aquatic > Marine > Cold seeps | place: USA: Gulf of...
CTCCGAGTTGTTGTCGCAATCCAGTGTTGAACTGGGTGCACAAGATGTAAGCCGAGCAGAGTCTGGCGCTTTTACCGGTGAAAACTCTGCCGCAATGTTGGTGGACGTTGGTTGTAAATTTGTAATTGTGGGTCACTCTGAGCGTCGTGATTATCACGCTGAGACAGATACCTTGATTGCGCAGAAGTTTGCAGCGGCACAAGGGCAAGGTTTAACCCCGGTTTTGTGTGTCGGTGAATCCTTGGCGCAGCGCGAAGCTGGCGAAACACTGTTGGTCGTCGGTGAGCAGCTAAAAGTTGTTATCGATGCGGTTGGTCGTGATGCTTTAGCAAACGCAGTAATAGCCTATGAGCCGGTTTGGGCGATAGGGACTGGTTTGACGGCATCGCCAGAGCAAGCTCAGGATGTACATGCATTCATTAGAGAGCAGCTTGGGAATGTTGGTGAAACGGTAAGAGTTTTGTATGGCGGTAGCGTAAAGGCGAATAATGCCTCTGAGTTATTTGCTCAGCCTGATATTGATGGCGCTCTCGTTGGTGGTGCTTCATTGAAGTGCGACGAATTTTATTCAATCTGCCAAGCGGCAGAATAAAGGTAAGATGATGGAAAAGATCATTTTAGTAGTTCACGTTCTCACGGCCTTGTCGATCATTGCGTTGATCATGTTGCAGCAGGGTAAGGGTGCAGAAGCTGGTGCGTCATTTGGAGCGGGAGCTTCTCAAACCGTTTTCGGTGGTCAGGGCAGTGGTAACTTCTTTACTCAGGCCACCGCTATTCTAGCGGCATTATTTTTCGCCACGAGCTTTGGGTTGGCGGTGGTAGCTAAGAATCAAGCCACATTGGGAGCGAGCGCAGGCGTGCCGATAGTTGATGAGGCTGCCGGTATTCCGCAGGCCGTTGATATTGGCTCCGACGTTCCTGCGAGCGATGTTCCGGTGGAGGATATTCCGGCAGCGTCGACATCGGGAGACGTTCCTCAGTAAAAGTTTAGCCCAGGTGGTGGAATTGGTAGACACGCTATCTTGAGGGGGTAGTGGCTTCGGTCGTGCGGGTTCAAGTCCCGCTCTGGGCACCATTTCAAAATCCGTTACCGTCCGGTAACGTCTCTAAGGCCCCGTTTTACGGGGCTTTTTTGTGTCTGGCGTGTCCGTCTAGGTTCGCCGGGATTCGTTGTCATCCGCCATAAATGACGGTATTGTTGACGGTATCAAGGGTTCAATTTTGAGTGATACCGTCATGGCAGCGTGCAAGCTCACGGATACTGCGGTTCGACAGGCAAAACCAGGTGAAAAACCATATAAGCTTTCTGATGGTGGAGGCCTGTATCTGCTCGTCCAGAAGAGCGGTACTCGCTGCTGGCGGTATGATTACCGCTTTGCCGGAAAGCGAAAAACATTGGCAGTGGGTGTTTATCCAACGGTTAGTTTAAAGAAAGCCCGGGATAAGTTGGGTGAGGCTAAAGAACTACTAGATGAGGGGCGAGATCCAGCTCAGGAGAAGCAGCGAAAACGCAAAGAGGCTTTAATAGAGGCTGGAACCCAATTCTCCTTGGTCGCTAAAGAGTGGTGGGAGCACCAAAAGGGCACATGGACAGCTGGCCATGCCGACAGGATTTGGAGGCGGCTTGAATTAGATGTGATGCCATCCCTTGGGCATATGTTGATCTCTGAAATCCGTCCCCAGGATATCATTGCTGTTATTCGTAAAGTAGAAAAGCGCGATGCCCTCGATGTGGCAGCGAGAATTCAACAGGACCTAGGTCGTATTTGCCGTTATGCGGTACAAACGGGAGTGTTGGCTTCCAGTCCAGCCGGAGACCTTGCTGGTGTTCTGAGAGGGCGTAAATCAGCTCATAGGCCTTCATTACCTAGGGATGAGTTACCTGGCTTTTTACGGGAGTTGGAAGGCTACGAGAAAAGAGGTCGGTTACTAACAAAGCTGGCAGTTGAGCTTCTTGTATTGACTTTTGTTCGTTCTGGCGAGCTAAGAGGGGCGAGATGGGAAGAGTTTGATCTGGATGGGGCGATCTGGCGTATTCCTGCTTCCCGGATGAAAATGTCGGAAGAGCATATTGTGCCCCTCTCTCGTCAGGCTATTGAACTTATAGAAGAGCTCAAGCCTATTAGTGGGCAGTACGATTTAGTCTTTCCTTCAGAGCGCAGACGAACTGAGTGCATGAGTGATAACACCATGCGGCGAGCCATTTTCAAGATGGGCTATGACGGTGAAACAGAAGGTAAAAGCAAGGCTGTTCCCCACGGCTTTCGTGCTACAGCTTCCTCTATTCTGAATGAGCAGGGTTTTAACCCTGATGCCATTGAGCGCCAGCTTTCCCATCGAGAGCGTAATGGCGTTCGTGCGGCCTATACGCATCATGCTCGCTACCTCGATGAAAGGCAGGGGATGATGCAGTGGTGGGCTGACTTGCTTGATCAGTTACGAGCTCAAGAGGAGGGTAATGTTGTTGTGGCTTCATTTGGAGTGAGGGCTGGTTAGTCCTCTGCAGCTAGGGGAGGCTTTGTGTTGAGTATGTATCTTGTTCAGGCTGAGTTTCATGTTCAGTGAGTTTTGTTTTAGTTTCTGCTAATTCTCGTTTGGAGTCTGCCGGTTCTTTTCGCCCCCCCCCCCTTGCGGGCGCTAAAAAGTGGAGGGTTGAGACCCGATCTGCCGCTTCGTTGTCGTTTCTAGCTCTCGCTTTAGTTTGTCGATCTCATTGCGGCAATCTTCTAATTCTTGTTTGGTGCCTGCCAGTTCTCTCTCAGCATATTGGAGCTGAGAGGCGATGTCCTCTGTGTTGTAGTGGGTCTGAATTTCTCCTCTTCGAAGGCTGTCTATTAAATGCTCAATTAGCTCGTTGGGTTTACAGTTCTTTTCGAGGGCAAGCTGCTTCAGAAGCTCTCTGTTTGAGGGGCGAAGAGAGAAGCTGTAGGTCTTTCTGTCCCCTTGTTTGTCTCTGAATTTCTTTTGTGACCATGCTTTTTTCATTTTGAGAATGAAGAGTTCAAAGGCCTCAGGTTGCGGATTCCAGAAATCGATATTAGCAATTGCTGAATGAAGCTTTTCTTCCTTATTCAGGGGATGTAGCGTCCTAGAGTTAAAGGAGGGGGCTCTATTGCTTATGTAGTCCCAGTGTAGTGGCATAGTTAATTTGGCCACCTGATTGGAGGTGATATCTTTATCTCTTAGACAAAATAGGTGATCAATGAGTAAGCGTGCAAGACCTATATTAGCCCTGAATTCCGACTTGAAGCTGCTCAGCTTGTTGTTGACCAGGGGCGTTTAGTTCGTGAGGCGGCTGATACCATGGGTGTGGGTAAATCCACAATGGATAAGTGGGTTCAACAGCTTCGAGCTGAGCGTGAAGGAAAAGCTCCACAAGGCTCACCAATGACCCCTGATCAGCAGCGGATACGCGAGTTGGAGAAACAGCTCGAGAGGGTCGAAGAAGAAAAAGAGATATTAAAAAAGGCTACAACAGCTCTCTTGATGTTAGATTCGATGAGAGGCTATCGTTAGTTGGTAAACTCAAAGAGAGGCACGCGATTACATTGATCTGCGAAGTCTTTGAGATGCATTGCAGTAGTTACAAATATTGGACAAAACGTGCACGGAAGCTGTCGTCTGAGCAGGTTGAGTTAAATAGCCAGATCAGAGCCGCCTTTGAAGAAAGTAAAGTTCAGTTGACGCTGGAACAATTGCTGATATTGTGACTGCCAGAGGTGCTGATTTAAGCCGCTATCGAGCAAACCGCTTGATGAAGAAGCTTGAGCTGGTCAACAGCCAAGTGCCCAGTCATAAACACAAAAAGGCAAGTCTTGAGCATATAGCGATACCCAACAAGTTAGATCGCCAATTCAGTGTATCTGAGCGAATCAGATTTGGTGTGGCGATGTGACTTATATCTGGACTGGCCGGCGTTGGGCATCTTTAGCTGTGGTGCTGGATTTATTGCAAGAAAGCCTATCGGTTGGGTCATGTCTCTGTTGCCTGATATCGCCCTAACTTGTCAGGTATTGAGCATGGCCTTTGAATCAAGGAGGCGACCTAAAGGGCTGATTCTTCAGTTCGACAAAGATAGTCACTACACCAGTAGGGAATTCCATCAGCAACTGTGGTATTACCAAATTGAGCAGAGTATGAGTCGTCGCGGTAACTGCTGGGATATCGCGCCGCTGGAGAGATTCTTGAGGAGCCTTAAAAAAGAATGGATGACAAAACTTGGCTATCGAAGTTTCGCTGAAGCGAAGTGCTCGGTAACGGATTATCTAGTTGGCTATTACAGCCATACAAGACCGCATCGGCATAACCGTGGTTTAAACCTAAACACAGCAGAACAGTTGTATTGGACTGACTGCTAAACTGTGGCCAGATTTACTTGACCACTAAATTGAGTGGCTTGCAGGGGGGGAATTAGGGGCTATTAATAGGTCATTCAGTTAAGAGTCTCAATTACCTGTTGCTAGCTAAAAGCTGGTATCATTATTCGAGGGATAGCTATTTAAATATATAGGGGGGATAGTTAATGGCTGAAACAAGCAAGCTGGAGGCAAGTCCGATAGGTCAGCGTTTAAGGGCAATCAGGAAAGAGAGTGGGTGGACCTTGGCTGAGCTTAGTAAGAGGACGGGTATTTCGGTAGGAACTCTATCTAAAGTTGAGAACGGGAAGACAGCCCTGAATTTCACTAGTGTCAATAAATTGGCTGAGGGATTGAATTTACCTGTTACGGATCTTACAAGCCCTACGCCCGAGTCAAGAGGTGCTCGAGCAATTACTGTAGGTGGTAGCGGAGTGGTATTTCGAGGGTCTGATATAGATTATGAGGTTCTTTGTAGTGATGTTGCTAATCAGCAGCAGTGCTTTATGAAAGCGGTTATACGAGCTAGGGGGGAGCCTGCAGATAGGGATTGGCACCGTCACACTGGTCAAGAGTTTATCTATGTCCTTAAAGGGCAATTAAAGCTATTTACAGAACTGTATGAGCCGATTGTCCTAAAGGTTGGAGATAGTATTTTGTTCGATTCTTCCATGGGGCATCACTATGGAAGCTGTGGTCGAACAGCTGCCGAATTACTTATTAGCTTTTCTCTTAAAGGGTATGAGGATTCTGGTGACGTTATCTTAGCTCAAAACCGCAAAAAACACTCTGCCCTCTAACAACTGTGCTGGTCTGGTTCTTTGAGTATTCGTAAGGTATGTTAAGTTTTAAAATGCCAATTTTACGGGGATTTCAGGCCTTGATTGCTGACAAACGGGTTTGTCGGGTCTGTCCTTGGCCATTAATTGATCTATTCTTGAGGGCTTGACTCTTTTCTAAGCATTCCTACTGGTTTCTTCTGTGTGCATAATCTTGGCTGTCATTGGTGTCGGATAGGTTATTCGAGGCTCGGCATGTTAATTTTAGGTGGCCAGGAAGGGCCTTCCTGCGATAAAAGCCCTCCTATTCATTCAAACTTGAAGCTATCGTCGGCGTTGAGGGGTAAAGATGATAGCTGCTACCTTTAGTCGCTATATTTTATAGCCCATATCTATATATTTGAAGAGGCGCCCTGAATATGGGGCTTCGATATAGAATTATGTTTTCGAAAACGAAAAATATAGGTTAGTATGCACGAAGTTAATAGATATGGCTTTGGAGTGCATATAATGATTGTTTATCTGAATGGTGAATACATGCCTGCTGAGGAGGCAAGGATTTCACCTTTTGATCGCGGATTCTTATTTGGTGATGGGATCTATGAAGTGACACCATCTTATGAGGGGAAGATGGTGGGTTTCTCTTTACACTTAGAAAGGATGAAGCGTGGTCTGGCTCAAATTGGGATAGATGCTTCGGTTGTGAGTGATGAGCAGTGGAGGGATATTGCAGAGAATTTGATTGAGAGAAACGGGTGCGGGGATCTGGGGATCTATTTTCATGTTAGCCGAGGTAATGAAGGGCGTAGATTTCATGGTTTTCCTGATGATACACCGGTTACAGTATTTGCCATGATAAATCCGATTGGCCCTGCTCCTTCGTCACCTGATCGCAGACAGTGGAAAGGACTGGCTGCAGTATCAGCTGAAGATATGAGGTGGCGTCGTTGTAATGTAAAGTCGACTGCCTTGCTAGGTAATGTTCTCCACTTTCAGTTTGGGGCGGATAGTGGGTGCAATGAAACCATTCTTTATAATCAAAAGGGTGAGTTGACTGAGGCCAGTCATAGTAATGTGTTTATTGTGAAGGATGGCGTCGTCTCTACCCCACCCCTTGATAATCAGATTCTGCCAGGTATCTCTCGGCATATTGTTTTAGATATTTTGCGTCAACAGAGAGAGGTATCTGTTGAGGAGCGAGTGATATCCATGGAAGAGGTTCGCAATTGTGATGAGTTATGGATCACAAACTCTAGCAAGCATATTGCCCCAATTGTGACTTTGGATGGAGATAAGGTCGGTGATGGCAAGGTGGGGGCTGTATGGGAATACGCTATTAGGCTTTACGAAAAGATGAAATATAGCTATTGATGGTAGCTTTTTGTTAATGGAGTTAACTTAAGGAAAATAACTTTCCAAAACGAAAAATGTGTGTGTATACTGAAAAACACTAATTGGAGTCCTATATTTTACTAGGGCTACCTCTTGGGCTTATTGTTGATGTATCAATCAAATAATAAATAGGTTTAGGTGAGAGTATGCGAAAAAAATTGTTGGCAGTTAAAATTGCGGGTTTAATTTCGGTCGGTGTATCTGTTCCGGTCTTGGCGCAGGATGGTTTCATTCTTGAAGAAATAATTGTAACAGCGCAAAAGCGAGAGGAAAGCAGTCAGGATATCCCTGTAAGTGTGCAAGCTTTTGGAGCTGAAAGTATAGAGCGTTTGGGGGCTACCCAGGTAAACGATCTTTCTAGAAGTGCCCCGTCATTGAGTATTGGTGGGCTTGGGGGGAGTAATGCTGTTTCTGGCATACGTGGTGTTGTTGATTTTAGTCGAAATGTTGGTGTGGATGCGCGAATGGGCGTTTACATTGATGGCGTGTATCAGGGGCGTTCATCTTCTGCTAACCAGCCACTGCTTGGTTTGCAGAGTGTTGAAATTCTTCGCGGTCCTCAAGGAACACTTTTTGGGAAGAACACCGTTTCAGGGGCAATTAACCTTAATACAAGGAAACCTTCGGAAGAGTACTCAGGTGAGTTCTCTGTAGGTTTGGGTAATGAAGGTTACAAAACAGCTTCTGTTTATCTTAATGGTCCTTTGAGTGATTCAGTATCAGGATCTGTTGCTTTGTCGAGACAAGAGCGAGATGGATACTTTAACAATACTACCACAGGCAGTGACGTAGGTGATTGGGAGCAGGAAGGTTTTAGGGGGCAGTTGCTCATTGAGGCTTCTGATTCATTGGATGTGATTTTAGCTGCTGATTATGGCAAAACCGATAGTGATATCCCTCTTTACACATTAGAGTCGAGTCCAGCATACGACGTTGGTAGTGACAAAGAGCGTGATGTTGTTGAGTATTGGGGCGGGTCTGCGACACTTAACTTTACAACCGATAATGACTATCTTTTGACATCTATTACCGCTTACAGAGGGAGTGAGTATGAACTTGAAGCCGATGAGGACTTTTCTCCTGTAGATGTTTTGAAAACATTCTTTGATGAAGAGTCCGATCAGTTCTCACAGGAGTTTCGTATAACCTCTCCTGATGGAGGTGATTATGATTGGGTGGCCGGTGTTTATTACTTTGATAGTGAAATATCTACGGGACGAAACCTTCAGTTCGGTACGCCATTTGTTCAGGGGGCTCTCCTTCAGCAAGCTGCCGCAGGTGATGCCGGTACAGCGGCTTTGATTACAGGTACATTGTTACCTAATGCTAATGCTTTGTCTGGTAACTTAGCCATTCCTAGTACTGTTGATGTCAAGACCTACGCGGCTTATTTTCATGGGAACTATCGATTCAGTGATCAATGGGAGCTAACTGCTGGTTTAAGATACACCTATGAAGAAAAAGAAATTGATTGGAGTCAACGGAATACACCAGATGATCCCGTAATTGCAGCTGCATTAGGTTTCCCTGAAGCACCTGGTGCTCTTACTTCATCTGGAAATGCAGAATTTAGTGATGACTTAGATGAGGAAGATTTGTCGCCCACTATTGGAATCAATTTTACCCCTCAAGATAATATACTGGCATATGCAAAATACTCTCGTGCCTTTAAAAGTGGGGGGTGGAATGCTGATTTCCGTGCGAATGTTGATCTGGGATTTGATTCAATAAGTTACGATTCTGAAAGTGTTGATTCGTATGAAATTGGGCTTAAGTCTGACCTTTTAGAGGGGGCTCTCCGTTTAAATGTAACGGGTTTTTGGCAGGAGTTTAGTGATTACCAAATTCTCCAGCGATTCCCTGTCGGCACTGTAGAGTTGACAAATGCTGGTGAGGCAACCAGTAAAGGTGTAGAGTTGGAGACGGTATGGTTACCTGTAGATACTCTTCAGTTAACGCTCAATGTTACTTATTTAGATGCAACTTATGATAAGTACGATAACCCTGTAGCTGCAATTGATCCTGCTCAGCCTGAAAACTTCGAGGGTAATTCTCTGTCATATGCTTCGGATTGGAAGGGATATGCTGGTATTCAGTACATTCAGCGTGTGGGTGACTATGGCGAGCTAATTTGGAATTTGGATTACTCTTATCAGTCTGAGAGCTATGTTGATCCTCAAAATCGAGAGATTGACAGAATTCCATCGTATGATTTGTGGAACCTGCGGGTAGGGTATACCCCTAGCTCTGAAAAGTGGGAGTTATCAGCCTATGTATCTAACCTAGAAGATGATGATCACATAACTGCTCGTAGTGCTGATCCGCTTCTTGGTACTGATCGGGTACAGCTGGGAAGTCCAAGATTTTTTGGGGCAAAGTTTAAGTACTTTCTTGGTTACTGATTAGGGTAAAGCTATAGTTGTTTTCCTTTATAGCTTTATAAAATCATGATTTTTTATTGTGCCAGCTCTCAAGCTTGGGTGAGTAATATTTTATTGCTCACCCTTTTTTATTTGTCAAGTTTAATGGTAAGTTCTTAAATAGGATGAAGTTTTTCGATGTTAATCGGGGAGGGATAGCTCAGCTTGGGTTTCGATAATATTACGTTCTTTAGAATTTTCTAATCGAGCTGCTTGGAGTTAAGCCCAGGCAAATAGAGTTAAGTGAAAACTTGTCAATGGGCAGCGACTAGAATCACCATGGATTAGTTATGACGTACTTTTGGGCTATATCTTTATTGATGAAGTAAGTAGCACGCTGGCAATAGAACCACATTATACAATAATGCCTCTCTTGCGGTGTGCTAAGCATGTTCTAGCGGGTAGTAAAGATTTAATGCCTAAAGTCACTGGTCGTCATGAAAGGCTTGTTTATACTAACACGCCTGTTCAGTATTATGCTGCAGGCTTTATTGTCAGAGCAGACAGTGATTTTGAATTGTATAAAGGGATGCAGCAATTCAAAAACAAAAGTGTAGGGGTTTTAAGGGGGAATTCGTTAAAAGCAGCTCATCTACAGTACAAAGATATTCAGTGGGTGAAAGTGAATACCGGCAGGAGTCAGTGGCTGATGTTGGTGAGAGGGCGTGTGGACGCAGCTTATGGGGATTTAATTGCATTTACAGCCCTAGAGTCGTACAACAGTAAGAAAATCCGGTTTTTATACCCACCTTTTTCAATAAACCCGACGTTTATGGGGTTTCATCGTTCACGAAAAGATTGGAGAGATAAATTCAGCATCGAGTTGGAGCGTATGCTGGCTGATGGTAGCATTTCTGAAATCTATAAAAAGCACAGCATTCTGAGTTTTGAAAGTATTTTAGTATTAGTTGAGCGCGGTTATTTAGAGAAACCTTAAATATAGCATTAGAGCTTGTGATTCCTGAGACTTTTGCTACTAACTATCTTGGTATCTTACCACTTACGTTGATTGTTATAGGGTAATCTGAAAGTCTTTGTTTACGACTGTTTGGAGTGGAGTGATCTTATTATTCCCCTTTCTATTTATATAGTGAAGATAAAGATTTTGACCTGTGTTGATTAGCTCTACTTTTAACATCGATTAAAAATGAAGGGGTCGATATTGTGATTAGTAGCCAACAGGCTCTGCTCTGCACATACCGATTCATTGCTTCAGATAAGATTGCACCATTGATATTGGGGTGTATTGGACAGAGTTTTGAAGTGGTCATGACTAGATCGCAGATCATCAATGACACCGTGATGATGGGTGCAGCAAGCCAAAGGCTTGCTTGGAATTTGATGGGGCCTATTTCCTACTGTTGGTTAGGTCTTTAAAGAAGAAAAGCTTATATCACTACTGGCTATCAATCAGTGGCTCTATATCTAATTTCTTCAGAGCAATCAAAGTTTAATAGACTATTTGATGGAACGTCTCACTCACAGATCATTGTGATCATCTGCGTTCGTTTATTTCAATAGAGCATCGGTGGTTTTAAAGCCATAAATCACAATCAGGCCTATAATGCCAGTCGCGAGCAGATAGTAACAGGTGGGGATGATTGTCTTACGTAGGGTTACACCTTCACGCCCTAAAAGGCCGACAGTGGCAGAGGCGGCAACCACGTTGTGAATAGCAATCATATTACCAGCGGCGGCACCCACTGCTTGCAAGGCAACAATTGTTGCGCTGGAGACCGACAATGTTTGTGCTACTTCAAATTGAAATTGACTGAACATCATATTGGACACGGTGTTAGAGCCAGCAATAAAAGCGCCCAAGGCGCCGATGGTGGCACTTAAGGCTGGATAGGCGCCACCCATAACGCTGGCCGCAATATTGGCGGCCATCACTGGCATGCTTACCAGATCGGCACTATTTACGCCTGAATTGATAAATATACGTACCATCGGAATGGTAAACACCAGTACAATTCCAGCTCCAATCAATGTTTTACTTGATTCACCAAAGGCTTTTACCAGTGGAGTGGCTGAGCGCGATTGCAGTAATACCGCAATAAAGGCAGTAAACACAAGAATGCCACCTGGCAGGTAGAGGGGTTGTATTGCGGAACTGATTCCCGTTTCTCCCAATATATTGGTGAAAGATAGATTCACGCTGACCAGCAGGGCTTTGAAGTCGGCACTTACACGGCTTGTTACCAAAACAACCGCTAACAGTACGTAAGGTAACCAGGCTAACAGCATTGGCATAGGCTTTGTATTATTGTTGCTTAGTTCGAGTTTCAAAGACCCCAGCCATTCTGTTGGCCATAGCTTTGCATCTTCAAAGTCCCAGGTAGATTTGGGCATCAGAAAGCCCTGTTTTGCCGCCGTAACTACAATAGCTAAACCTATCAGACCTCCTATCAGAGAGGGAAACTCCGCACCCAGGAATACACCTGTCAGTGCATAGGGAACAGTAAATGACAGGCCTGCCAGTATGGCAAAAGGCAGAATATCCAGGCCTTCAGTCCAACTTTTGTTTTTACCAAAAAAGCGCGTCAACATCATAGCCATTAGCACAGGCATAAATATGCCTACAGTGGCGTGAATCAAGGCAACGCTTGAGGTAATTTGCTGCAGATACACTTCCCAGCTTGAACCATTGGCGATAAGTTCCTGCGAGATATTGTGCGCGTCCAGGCCTTTATTAACTCCCACAATAATTGGTGTGCCGACGGCACCAAACGAAACTGGCGTTGATTGAATCATCATGCCCATGAGTACTGCGGCTAAAGCGGGAAAGCCAATAGCGACCAATAATGGGGCGGCAATATGGGAGCTAACTTTTTCTCATGATTGCAATAATCCTTTCTCGTGTTTATGAATGAGTTTTGCTCTGATGATGTCATTTGTTTCAATTGTCAAGGATGAGTCAGTGTTATTTGTCCATGATGCTGCATATCGTAAGATTTTGCGATATCGAAAAAATATGGTATATTTCGCAATTGCGTGGTTAGTTGGGTCTCATAACATGAAATTCCTGCCTCAGCTATAAAGTTTAAAAGAGAGCGATGATTATGGGGAAACTGGAATGTAGAACCAGTGAATGCTCCGGGCTTAAGGGTTGTAAGTCTGCATATGGAAGGTCTCGAATCAGGCAATGCTTCATGTAGATTATGATTCAGGTATTCAGCCAGATGACTTCGTTTTCTTTCGATCATAGAAGAATGAGGCAGTTTTTCTTCAGTTTGGTGATGTACGACAATGGAGAAATAGTGGATTAGTGGACGGTTTTTGAAGTTGATCCTTAGTAGTTGGCTGAAGTGAATATTTTAACAGCCCTAGTCTATAAGATTAGATAAAGCTCTTTGTGAGATTGATATAAATTTAATAGAGTTGGAGTGTAGCATGAAGCTATTTGTTGCAATGTTGGGAACAGAAACCAATACTTTTTCGCCCATACCATGTGGGGAGAATTTATGGAAAAGCACGATTTACCACTGTCGTGGCGATGCTGATGCAGATGCGCCGCCTGTAATTCAGGGGTTAAAGGCGATTCTGACGGAGGTTGTTGAGCAGCGTGGTTGGGACCTTGATTTTGGGATTTGTACATTTGCTCAGCCCGCTAGCTTGACCCCATGTGCAGTCTATGAAGAACTTCGTGATCAACTATTGGCCGATATCAAGGCATCCGGACAGGTGGATGCCGTTCTGTTAATTATGCATGGCGCAATGATGGCCGAGGGTTATGACGATTGCGAAGGGGATGTGCTTGAAAAAGTGCGGGATCTCGTAGGGGCAGAAGTTCCGATTGGTGCTGAGCTAGACTTGCATTGTCATCTGACAGATAAAATGCTGGAAAACGCAACAGCACTAATCGGCTATAAGGAATTCCCTCATGTCGATTCTCTGGACCGATTGTTGGAATTGTACCCAATCCTCATGGACGCCGCCGAAGGAAAGATTGTTCCTGAGATGTCAATTTTCCGTTGCCATATCGCTGGATTGATGCATACAACAAAGGAACCTATGCGCAGTTTTGTGGACGGGCTCGTGGCCGAAGAGACCCATGAAAAAGTTCTTAACGCATGGTTGGGGCATGGGTTCCCATACGGCGACCATCCTGAGTCCGGTGCAGTTATGGTAGTTGTGACGGACGGTGATCGGAATTTAGGTGATGAGATCGCCGAACGTCTGGGGCGGAAACTCTTTGAAATTCGTAAAGAGGTAGTCCATGTATCCGAGACAATGGCTGAATGTCTTGATCAAGCGGAGAAAGCAAAAGAATATCCAATCACCATCGCTGACACGGGTGATAATGCTGGAGGAGGCGCGGCAAGCGACTCCACATTTTTCATAAAAGAAATGATGGAGCGGGGGCTGGAGAACGTGGCTGTCGCACCTCTATGGGACCCTGTGGCTGTCACTATCTGTCAGGATGCAGGTCTGAATTCTCGCTTGAAGCTGAGGATCGGAGGGAAGCTTGGAAGGGCATCCGGCTCTCCGGTTGATGTTGAGGCAACGGTGGTAGGGCTAGTGGATAATGTGCAAGGAGATATGGGAGGTATAAAGGTAGAATATGGAAACTGTGCTGCGATAAAAATCCATTTAGCCGGAAAAGATTCGTTGTTGCCTGAAGATGGCTTAGATGTTGTCTTGACTCAGCACCGTATGCAGGGTCTAACGCCCAATATATTTTCTGACCTGGGGATTGATCCATTACAGAAGAGGATTCTTGTTGTGAAATCCACACAGCACTTTCATGCCGGTTTTGCACCGATTTCAAAGCAGGTTCTCTATGCTGGTGATGTAGGGTTATTGCCGGGCAATCCATTAAACATTTCCTATGAAAAAGCGGATACTTCAAAGTTATGGCCTTTTGTGGAAGATCCCTTCCGTGACGATTGATGTAACTTGTGTGATCTCTATAAGGACAGTGATGTGATTTTCGTCTGAAAGATTACATCACATAGGGATAGCATTGGTCGCGACTCTACTTTCAGGCTGGCAGTGAAATAATAGATACTATCTAGCCGGGATAAAGGCTATCTATACCCTAAAGCCCGACTTTTTTTGAAATTAATTTTAAGGTTTGGTGAAGCAGCGGATTGCTCCATAAAATAAGTCTCGATTAAGTTGATGGCAATTAATACTTTATGATTGTATGTCAGCTTATGCGGATGGCTTTATTGCGCGGTTTCGGATAATAAGTGCAATTGGTAAGAGAGAGGCCAGCTGGTAGAGTCAGCACCTCTCCCGACCAAGAGTGAAGCACTGATGAATTACTGCCAGCTGGCCGAAGAAGAAAGATACCA
>Ga0105357_10001167_pt1 | contig 14208 bp, 9 predicted proteins | sample GOMGulsemesocosm_4_FD_83660 | JGI IMG/M metagenome (GOLD analysis project Ga0105357, IMG submission 83660) | Methane-oxidizing microbial communities from mesocosms in the Gulf of Mexico - GOM15B Gulf of Mexico | ecosystem: Environmental > Aquatic > Marine > Cold seeps | place: USA: Gulf of...
CAGCAACTGGAGAACAAAAAGACGAAGTTTGTTTTCTAGACTTCAATATTTTTGGTAGATCAGCTGAAGTTGCTAATCAGTACTTACATAAAGGATCAAAAGTACTTTTGGAAGGTAGATTAATCTTTGAACAATGGACTGCTCAAGATGGAACTAATAGAAATAGACACTCTTTAAGAGTTGAAACTATGAAAATGTTAGGTTCAAAAGATGAAAATAGAACAGCATCAGTTGAACATAAACCAGAACCATACCAAGCAAAAGCTTCTGAGAACATACCTGAAGTAGATATCGATGAAAAAGATATACCTTTTTAAAGATTACTTAATACTATTAATCATCAGTATAAAAAAATAACACAAAAATAAACTATAGGAAATAAAATGGAAGAAAATCAAGAATATGAAAATATGGAAATTTCAATTAGTAAAGTAAAAGCAACATCAACTGTTGATATAACGAAACTAAGAGATACAGAACAAGCTGTTTTAAACTATATGCTTCTTTCATTTGATAATTATAAGTATGTAAAAGATAATCTTAAACAAGGTGATTTTACTTTTGCAGTTCATGGCTTTATATATAATGCTCTTTATAGTCTAGAAAAATTTATTATAGAAGAATCAAATAAAAAATTTGATTTAGATTTTTTAGATTTTTTTATTAATCTAGTATCAAAATTACTAAGTGATGATAAGGTAGTTAAAAAAGATTCAACATTGAATATACTTTCAAAAATACCAAGTACAGATATAACAAATGATTTAAATCTATTACTTTTCTATTCTATAGAAAAGCATCAAGCAGTAAAAAATCATACAGACGGCGATAATGTTATTCACTTTGAATTTGAAGATCTAAATAGTTTTACAAAAGCAACTTTTGTTGAAGATAGACTAATTAAAGTAGAAACAACAAATATAGAGCATATCCCTGATGAATTATATGATACAGCAGATAATACTATTAAGTTTTTAACTGAAGCGAATATGCAAGATCCTGATATGAAATACAGTTTTTATCCTCCTAATGAAGAGTCAAATGGCTTAATGAAATTTTGCATTCAAAAAGATGTTTTAGAAATAACTAAAAGACAGGAACTAAAAGAAGACTCAATATCAAGATTATTTCAATGGGCTGATAAATATAACTTAGATGAAGAAACTTTTCCAAGAGATTTAGAAAAATTAACTAAGTTAGCAGAATTAGATATATCAAATAAAGGTATAAGAGAGTTACCCAAAGAGCTTGTTTTATTAGAAAAATTAGTAGTTTTAGATGCAGGATTTAATAAAATAAAAGAAGTGCCAAAAGAGTTTGAAAATCTTAGATCTTTATGTATGATTATATTAGAATCAAATGAAATTGTTGAAATTCCTGAAGTAATTTTAAATAAAAAGAATTTGATATTTTTATCTTTAAAAGCTAACAAAATTAAAACTATACCATCTAATATATCTAATTTAAAAATATTAAATAGTTTATGCTTGTGTTGTAATAACATTGATAATATACCTGATGCTATATTAAAATTAAAAAACTTAAGCTCTTTTTGTATACATGGAAATAAATTAAGAAGTATTCCAGAGAATATTATTAATCTAAAAGAATTAAAAAGGTTTACCTTTTCAAATAACTATGTTAAAAGCATACCTAAAGATATAATGAAATTAGAAAAATTAGAATTTTTAGAAATAGAAAATAATTTAATTGAAAGCATAGATAATGATATTTTCAAATTACCAAACTTAAAGCAACTGGCATTTGATGATAATTTATTTAATTCTATCTTAGATAATATTACCGTATTAAATATAGACACTATAAATGTCACCCACTCAAAACTATTCGATGTTAACTCTAGTCTAGTTAAGAAATTATCTTTAAATTTAGAAGAATCAGCGTGGGTAGAAGATGAAGACAAAAGAGAAAATGGTTGCATAAAATTATCAAATGAAGGAAAATAAAAATTGAAAAGACTAATCCCCTTACTAATTCTATTAAGCACAATAACATACGCTTCAAACCTACCAAATGAAGCTATCGTAAAGATATTTGCATCAATCTCTAGTCCAAGCTATAAATACCCTTGGCAAACAAGTATGATATCAAGATATACAGGTTCTGGTTCTATTATAAAAGATAATATGATTCTTACATCAGCTCATGTAGTAAGTGGTGCTAGATTTTTAGAAGTGCAAAAAGAGAATGATCCTAAAAAATATATTGCAAATGTTAAATACATTTCTCATCAAGCAGATTTAGCAATTGTTGAAGTTGAAGATAAAACATTCTTTAAAGGTATAAAAGCTCTAAAACTTAACTCAAATGTAAAACCAAGAGATGAAGTAACAGTATTAGGTTATCCAATAGGTGGTCAAACTATTTCAACTACTACTGGTGTTGTTTCAAGAATAGAATATACAAACTATGTATGGAGTGGAGAATATCTATTAGCTGTACAAGTAGATGCTGCAATAAATAGTGGGAACAGTGGTGGTCCTGCAATCAATAAAAATGGAGAGATTATTGGTGTTGCTATGATGAGTTTAACAAAAGCTAGTAATATCTCATATATAGTTCCATCTATAATAATAAACACTTTCTTAGAAGATATAAAAGATGGGGTAGTGGATGGATTTGGAGATGATGGTACTTCAATAAACTATATTAGAAATGATAGTGTTAAAAGATATTTCGGTTTAAAAAATGGTGATGGTATTTTAGTTACAAAAGTAGCTTATGGTACTTTGAACTTCAAAGAAGATGATATTATAATTGAAATTGATGGTAATGTAATAGCAAATGATGGAACAATAAAATCACAATTTGGAAGAGTATTTAGTAATCTAATTATGCATCAAAAGCAAATAGGTGATACTGTTAAATTTAAAGTATTAAGAGATAAAAAAATCATTTCTTTTAAACAAACTATTAAAAGAATAGATCCATTGATTAAAAGAGAGTTTAATAAAGAACCTAGATATCTTATCTTTGGTGGTTTAACTTTTACACCACTTACAAAGAATTATATTTCTGCAATATCTAAAAGAGCAAATTCAATTGAAATGCTTTTTTATAAAAAAGATAGAACAGATGATTTTAATGAAGCTGTTATTTGGATGCAAGATATATTCCCTCATAAAATAAATAGAGGATATAGATCAGCTGCATATGTAGTTGAAACAGTAAATGATATAAAGGTTAAAAACTTCAAACACTTCGTAAGTCTTATAGATAATTTAGATACTGAATTTGTAGTAATAAAAACACTAGAAAAACAAAAGATTGTATTAGATGTGAAAGAAGCTAGAGAAAGTTTTAATGATTTAGAAAAGATCTATGGCTTAACTAGTGATAGAAAAAGTTTTTAATTATATAAGAATAGACAGAATATATCTATTGATTAACTTGTACTTATTATATTAATAAAAAAATGTGTGGGAATAATAAATGAATAAACCAAAAATTAAAATAGTAGGTGTAGACCATACAGGAAAAATTCTGGTAGAAAACTTTTCTTCAGAAAAAGTTGATTTACTTAGCATAGCTAATCAAGACTCAAAAGCAAATCCAAATGATAATATAATTGATAGTTTTAAATATACTAATGCAAAAAGATGTAGCAAATAACTTGAATACTTTAAACGACAAATTCAATATTGATAATATATCATGGTATTTAAACCTAAATATAAATGATATTAGAAACTTGTTTTCTGATATTATAATCTTACCCTATGAAGTAGATTTATATTTTTGTGAATGTGGGAATAAAGAAGTTATTCTAAAAAATGTAAATACAGTTTTAGATGAATATGTTTGTGAAAAATGTGATAATAAAACTTTTTTAGAAACAAGTAAATATCTAAATAATCATATATGGTATGAGTCAATAAGTACTTTATTAGATGAAGATTATTTAATATCAATGAAACCAACAATTAACTTTGATTATAAAAATAGAATATTAAAAGGAACCATATCTTTAAATATTCCAAATTCATATGATTTAGTAAGTGATAGGACTATATATACAATAAAAGAACTTTTTGAACTTACATTAGATAAGTTTGGGAATATTAATCAATTACTATATTCAAATTTTGATTTAGAAGCCCAAGTAACAGATAAAAATAAATTGATTTTTGAATATATAAGTGAAGATGAATTAATTAATATAAACCCTCTATTAACAGTTTTTAAAAAGAAAATCCTAAAAGGCTTTAAAGATTATTCAAAATATTCAAAATCTAAAGTCTTAAATAAAACTAGTACGGTAAAAGAGTTTGCTTTCTTTTTTTATAATGAACATTTATTAGAATTAGATTTCTATAAATGGAAGAATATAGACTTTTTACCAAAAGATAAAGACTTATTGATTTTAGATGCATTATTTTATATTATGAATGAAAGGAAAGAGAAGTCATTAAGAAAGTCTGTAATAGCTAATTATCAAATGCAAATACAAAACTATGATAAGTATGAATTTATGTATATATATAGTATTACAAGACACATAAGAGATATAAATATATTAAATAGAATGATAGATATTAATCTTAAATGTCATATCTCTGAATTAATAGATACTTACGATTTATTCCTGTTTATACAATTTCTAAGCACTCAATTTTCAGATAAACAAATTGAAAAACTTTTTTTATCTTATGAAAAAGAAGAGATGTTTTGGTTTATTGATACTATTTCATTATTTTCAGAGATATCACTTGATTTAGAGAAATTAGTGATTAATAAATGTAAACATAATATTATTCATTCTGATATTGTTAATTATCATAGAATAGTTTTACATGAAAAGCTATTCAAAGTGAAGTTTGATTATCAAGATATATTCGTAAAGGCTTGTAGAAAAGTTGAAAGTTATGATATTAGATTACCTATCAATGGAACAGAACTTTATGAATGGTCAAATCATCTTCAAAATTGTTTATCTGGATACTGGAAACAAATAAAAGAAAAGAATACAGTTATATTTGGTTTTTTTATTGATAATGAAATTAAATTTGCTGTAGAAATAAAGAATGGAAAAATAGTTCAATCTAAATCAAAATATAATAAAGAACTTCAAGATAGAGAGATGAGTTTAGTTATAGGATGGTTTGAAGTAAATTTTAAAAGAAAAGATCTTATCAAAAAAAAGAAATCAGAGGAGATATAGCAAAAGATCTATAAAAAATATTTACAGACAATTTATGTCTAAAAGGCTTGATATATTATTGGTATCATTTTAAAGGAGACAATCAAAATGAAAAAAGTATTAACAATAAGTATTCTAACAATAATGTTAGGGGTAAGTGCAACTGCAAATGATTATGTAATGACACCAGATGGTTCTTATGTAAAAGGAAATAGTTTTACAATGACTCCAGATGGAGGCTATGTTGGTGGAGATTCTTATAACATGGCACCTAATGGTTCTTACAATAGTGGAAATAGTTCAACTTTAACTCCTAGTGGAGGATATGTAGGAGGTAATTCTTTCAATATGGCACCAGATGGAAGTTATAAGAGTGGAAGCTCATCCACTTTAATGCCAGATGGAACATATAAATAATCAACTTTGATAAATATATCATATTATTTAACTATTAAATAATATGATATGAAAAAGTTAAAACAATCTTTATAATCATCTCCTCACTTCTAGACATTATATGTCTACATAACTACCTATAATTTAAAAATAAAATACAGATAATATCTCAAACTACTTAATATGGAAGAAAATGAACACACAAAAAAGAGATCCTAGAGTAAAGAAATTCTTTTATTTAGCTTTACTAATAATTATATTTATATTAGTTTTAATAAACTCAATCTTTACAACAATAAAAAGCAATAGAAAACTTCCAAGAATAAATATCACAAAAAATGAACTAGCAGTTAGAGGAGATATTTATAGTTCTGATAACTTTAAAATAACAACTTCAAAAAAACTATATAAAGCTTCAATAGATACTAGATATTTAGATCTAAATAAAAAAGAATTATTTGTAAAACTATTTTCAATATATAGTAATATTTCAAGTGAAAAGATATTAAAGAAAATTGATAAGTCATTACTCAAACCAGCAACTATTGTATTGTCTTATAACATAGATTCAAAAACTGCAAAGAATCTAAAAGCACTTAGTTATACACTTAAGAATTTACAAGTGTTTATTCCAAGAAGAATCAATGGAAGTAAAAGATTAACTGCCCTAGATGTACTAGAAAGTGGTGAGAAAAGAATTTACTCTTATGAAGATGTATTAACACCAACTGTTGGATATATTAGAAAATATGAATCAGATAAAGGCACTACAAAAGTAAAAGGAATAAAGGGTTTAGAAAAGAAATTTGATAATCTTTTAAATAATAGTGAAGATGGAATGTTAAGAGGAAAAAGAGATGTAAACTCTTATATAAGCTTTGATAAAAACTCTATATTAAAACAAAGAGTAGATGGTTCAAATATTTATTTAAATATTCCACTAAGACTTCAAAAAAATATTGAAATGGTTTTAGATATTTATAAGAAGGAATTAAAAGCAGATGAAATTATAGTTTCTATAATGGAAAGTAAAACAGGGAAAGTTTTATCTTTAGCATCCTCAAATAGATTTAATCCTGAACGAATACTTCAAGAAGATATTCCATCTCTTAATGTAAAAGCAGTTGAGTATCCATTTGAACCAGGATCAATTATAAAACCTATATCAATAGCTTTAGTTTTAGATAAAAATAGAATTAAAGCAAATGAACTCTTTTCTGCACATAATTTAAAAGGTAATGCTAACAGTAAAGGTCTATACCCAAAAGGAAGATATAAAATTGGAAGACACTATATTCATGATGATCATAGATTTAAAAAACATTACTTATCCATAGATGATATTGTAATATTCTCTTCTAATATAGGAACATTACTCTTAGCACAAAGGTTAAGTGGAAAAGAGATGCTAGAGGGAATGCATAACTTTGGATTTACTAAAAGAACTGGTATAGAATTACCTTATGAAAGAGTAGGAATCCTTCCCTCTTTAAAAAAGTTCTCTGCAGGTGAACGTAATAATAGTGATAATGTATTTAAAGCAACAGTAGCTTATGGACAAGGTATGACATCTACTTTTATGCAAGTACTAAAAGCATATACTGTATTTAATAATGAAGGCTATGTAACAACTCCTAAATTAGTTTCTCATATTCAAAATAATACAACTAAATATTTAACCAATAAAAATGATATTAAAAGAGTTATATCAAAAAATACAGCAAAAGAGATAAAAAGACTTTTAATAAAAACAGTTGATAAAGGAACAGGAAGAAGTGCAAAGATTGAAGGTCTAGAAATTGGTGGAAAAACAGGAACAGCACAAATAGCAAGACGCGGAAAATATCAAAAAAAATATATTAGTTCATTCTTTGGATTTGCAAATGATGCTAAAAATTCTTATACAATAGGAGTTACTGTTTTTAATCCAAATTCAAAAGGTAAAAAAAGATATCAATATTATGCTTCAAAATCTGCCGTTCCTGTATTTAAAGAAGTTACTAATATTTTATTGAAGCTTGGGTATTTGAGTAAATAGATAATATCTTTCTATTGATCGTCAAATAAAAGTTAAATAGTTAATTCATTATTAACATATTGTTATCATAAGATCATTTAATAGAAATGATATTTTGTTCAATAATCCCTTAATGTTTACGGAACTTTGCAGTTTTTACTTTTTGAACACTTTGTGGAACACGGAAAACTAATATGTGTGCTTCGTGTTCCAAATATAAGAGGTTGTTAAACAGAAATATTAAGGGAACAACTCTAGGCATTTTGGTCCGTGTAATACTTTTTTATAAATGAGGATACTGTGAAATTATTATACACGTACACTTGAGGGAATTTTAAAATGGTACTCCCAGCACGATTCAAACATGCGACCTACTTATTAGAAGGCTTTTGTATGATTCTAGGTGTCCTATCGGAAATCAATAAGAAGAAGTTATTTAATAGGTAAATTTATAATAAATTCAGCCCCAACATAACTTTTACCATTATACTTATATTCTGTATTCTGAGCTTTTATAGTTCCATTCATTCCTTCAACTATTAATTTATAGGTTATATGAAGTCCAAGTCCTGTACCTTTTGATTGATGTTTAGTTGTAAAATATGGTTCAAATACTTTATATAATATCTTTTTATTAATACCACCACCATTATCTTTAATTTTTATAATTACATTATCTTTATCAATTAAGGTTGTTAAAAAAATTAACTTATTATCATTTTTCTCTAAAGCATATTTTGCATTATTAAATATATTGATAAAACATTGTATTAACTCATTTGAATAACCATTTATTTTTATATCTTCTTGGACATCTTTAATTATCTTAATATGATGAGTTTTTATTGTACCTTCAACTAAGTGTAAAAAACTATTAATATCATCTGCTAAATTGAATACTTTTTTACTTCTATCACCTTTTATAAAGTTTCTAAAATCATCTATTGTTCTTGATAGATACTGAGCATTATTATTTATAGCATCACATGTATCATTGAATATATCATCAGATAATAGTCCATATTTTTTTTGAGTCTTCATACCTGTTGCACCTGTCGATATTATTGACAATGGTTGTCTCCATTGATGTGCAATATTTCCTATCATTTCACCCATAGAGGCTAGTTTTGTTTGCTCATACAGAAGTTCATCTTTTTCTTTCTGTTCACTCTCAATTCTTTTTAAATTAGTAATATCTTGAGCTGTAGCATAAATTAAATTATTAGAATCATCTGTTGTTGCTGACCATAATAAATTAACAACATGACCATCTTTATGTATATATCTATTTTCAAAGAAATATACATTTTTCCCCAGAGACAGTTTAGACATTTCTTCTACTGTAGATTCTATATCATCAGGATGAACAAAATCTAAAAATTTTTTGCCTATAAGTTCATCATTCTCATACCCTAGAATAATTTTTGAGGCATTATTAAGTTCTTTAATAATTCCTTTTGTTGTACTGATAATCTGTATATTGATTGCTAAGTGAAAGAAACGATTGAATTGTTCTTTTACCTGCAAAAGTTTATTTTTTGATTCCAATTCTTTTCTTCTAATTTCTTCTAATTCAACTAAAGCCTTATTTGTTTTTTCTTTTTCAAGTTTAAGCTTTCTATTCCACCAAAGAATCCAAATGATAATCAATAATAAAACTAATACAATTTTCCATAATAGAGAATAGTCTACTTTTTCAATTGTCTGTAGAGAAAACCATTTTTGTTGAATTGCACTGTGTTCAACTGGACTTATTTGCTTAAACCCTTTTGAAAGTATACTTGCAAGTTCTGGCCACTCTTTAGGAGCTACAAAATGATAATTAATATTTCCATAACCTGAAGGTGCTGCAACTTTTAAATTATCTAATCCCCCAAATACACTTAAATAGTTTGATATGGTAAGGTTACCAACATAAGCATCTGCTTTTCCCTCATTAATATACTTTAATGCATCAACAGTATTAGCTACATTAACAATTTTTATACTAGGATAATCTCTTTTTATCCATTTGTTTGTATCAAAAGCTTTTTCTAAAACTACAGTTTTATTAAATAAGTCTTTCATCGAACCAATATAAGATGAATTTTTATGTTTTATTATCATCATTGGATAGGAGAGGTAGGCATCTCCCATCGAAAATCTTTTTTCATTCTCTTCATTTTTAATAGTAAATAAAACTGTATCAAAGATTTCTCTGTTTTCCAACATTTTGTAAGAATCTATAATAGACATTTTTTCATAAACAAATTCTGCTTCTAGACCCATATTCTCAGCACTTTTTTTAACATAGTCAACTGCAATACCAGAGGCCTTTTTATTTTTATAGAATACAAATGGTGGTCTATTTGTTCTTATTCCAAATCTTATTTTCTTATGCTTTTTAATAAATTCTATTTCTTTAGTTGAAAGGAACTCTTCTTTTTTAGAATTATATGGATTTCTAACCCAATTTTTTAATAACCCACCCATTTCTTCTCTTGAAATATCACTAAGGCCTTTATTTAATATAGATTTTAAAATTGGTTTTTTAATATTTGATAAGAAATGTACAGAATTTGATTCAAAATCATTTTGTGAAATACCTTTTAACCCAATAATTGAATTGTCACGAATATAATTTTCAACTACTAGATGATAATCAACCAATGCATCTACTTCCCCATTTAACAGCTTTGTTATTGATTCTTGTAATCCTTTAGTTTCGCGAATATTAATTTTAGGGAATTTATTTTTTATTTTTTTTATTGTCACATAATCTTTAGTTACAGCTACTTTCTTACCCTTTAGGTCCCTAAAGTTTTTTATATTATTATTTTTATCAGAAACATAAATATAATCTCTAACTTTGTAATATTCATCACTAAAATAACCAATTTTCTCCCTATCTTTTGAGTAAAAAGTTGAAGGAAGTAAATCAATCTTTTCTTTTTTAAAATCTTCTAGAAGTATTGGCCAAGGAGAATTAGTATAATTCACTTTTAACCCAGTGTTTTTAATCACTTTTTTTAAAACATCAAAATATAAACCACTATTAATATCTTTACTTTTATCAAAATAGATGTATGGTTTTGCTTCTTCTATTCCAATGTTAACTTTATTTTTAACAATCCAATCTCTTTCTTTATCGGTCAACTTATTATAAGATTTTGGTGTATCTAGAGTAAAAATCCAATTTTCTTTTAATTCACTCATAACAGAAAAAGATATTGAGTTAAGTGTTTTATTTATAATTGAAGATAAAAGTGGATTTTCTTTACGAACTCCGAATCTTAAATCTTCTTTTTTCGTATCTGGATGAATAAAGGTACCAGCCAACTTTATGTTTGAGAGCATCAGTTCTTCAACTTTATGCATATTTAAAGCATTACTAATTACGACATCTATTTCACCATTGTCTAGGGCTCTAAATCTTTCATTTGCTTTATCAAACTCAACAAAATCTAAATTTTCTTTTTTAAAGATTTCTGTTATATACGTATTTTGAATAACCCCTATTTTTTTATCTTTCAAATCATTTAAAGACCTATACGTACCAAACTCTTTTCTTGTAAAAACCCCGATTGGTACTTCATAATAGGCATCAGAAAAACTAGTAAATGATTCTCTACTTTTTCTATATGATATTTCTGTTATTATATCAACTTTTCCATCCTGAAATAATTTGTAAACTTTAGGCCAAGGACCTCCAATTTTTTCAAATTTTAAGCCACTTTTCTTTGATATGATTTTTATTAAATCTTGAGTAAAACCTATCTTCTTACCATTTTGAATAAAACTAAATGGAGTATAAGTATCCATTGAAGCAATTTTAATTTTAGGAGAATTTTTAATAAATGATTTTTCTTCTTCTGTGAAGTCAATATTAGAAGAGAATAAAGAGGTGCTAATAAGCATAAATAATAGTAGAAATATTTTTTTCATAGTGTATTTTACTATTAAATGACTTCATATTACGAATGTATTCGCTACTTTACTACATCTCGGAATGTAGTATCATTTTCTATGAAAAAGATACATATATACCTCGGCAAAACTGGCGAGATACCATCAAGCATAAAGAGTATCAATTCTCTTATCCTTCTTACTATAATTAACCAATCCATTTTTCAAGTAAAACGTCATAGTAGTAAAGTTCAACAACCTGTACTTATTGAACATGCTCCAAATCTCAAGTCTTTTTGGAACAATCTACTTTTTAGTAAAAACTGCTCCAAAAGTTAGAGGTTTAGGAGAAATTACATGAAAAAAGTAGATGTAAAATAATCCATTCTTAATATTCCTATACAAGAGTTTCCTCTACTTAAACAAAATCTAGATTCTTAGATTACTGTATTAAAAGAAAGCAGGATAAGATATAACAACAAATGTTAAATACTGGGTTGACAATAGAAATATGGTTTAGAAAGAAATGAGAAGATCTTTTTAATTAGCCTACAATTATTAAGATTTTTATAATAAATAATATTATACAATAAAATAAAAAAAGGTCTGAAAATGATAAAACAAGCTTTAAGTATCTCTATACTAGGGGTTTTTTTAACTGGATGTGGTGTGGGTACAACACAATTAACTCCAATACAATTAACTCCAACACAATTAAATAATAAAAAACCTATTAAACTAACATTTAAAAACTCTTTAAAAAATTTAAAGATAGATGATTCCAAAATTGCATGGTCAATATCTAAGGAACTTCCTAAATTCAGTAAGTATTCGTTCGAACGGAGTTTTGGGTCGTTATTGAAAATAAAAGGATTTAGTTCTAGTGCTTCGGCTAGCGGCTATATCACAGCAAAATATGAAAATACAGAAGATTATGGATCCTCTATTGGAAGAACTATGACTTTATACGATATCAATTATAATATAAAAGAGATTGAAGGTGGAAAACAAATAGAAATACATTATCCAATAAAGAAATTTACTACTATAGGGACAAATGGTGTAAATGGTACTATACCTCCTTTGGATACAAGTGCAAATATACAACAAGACTTTGATCGTATATTTTCAAGAATATCTTCAACAAATTTTATCATTCAAGACAAATATCCTATAAAAGGTGAATTTAATTCTAAATATTCTTCAACATCAATATATGCAAACTTTGAAAGGATATTTGGTTCATATAAATCCGATGCAACTAAAAAAATTTATAAGGATACCTACAAGTTAGATCTTAATAATAAAATAACTCCAATTTATGTGAAAGTTTACCCTTACCGAAATGGTTCTAAAGTACAATATAGTGTAGATCTTCCATACACATTAAACTCCAATGGTAATATGTCTATAAGTGAAAAAAACATTGAAGAAATAAAAAGAAAAATTGAAAAAACTGTTAATGATTGATAAAAAAGGATTATTGTAAAATAAAAATAATTCGAGGTAGTAATATTTACAAAGTGGAGAGGTAACATTAATTCATACTTAGAATTAAAAAGTATTTAAGTTAAAATAGCAAGTTCAACAACCTGTACTTATTGAACATGCTCCAAAGTTCAAGTCTTTTTGGAACAAGTTCAAAAGTAGTAAAAACTGCTCCAAATATAAGAGGTTGAAGAAGAGACTGTTCTAAATTTTGTGTCCTATTTAGGGTATCAGTATCACTCCTTCTTCAAGTTGACTCAAAGATTGTTTTTGATTTTGTAGATTTTCTTTAAATTCATTCATAAAAGACTTTTCTTTTTCAAAGTAATAATAAACCAACTCATTAAGCCATTTAGCTGCACTTATACGACCTCTCTTATATTTATCAGATGAATTCTCTTCCATTTTTGTAAAAGTGTAATACGTCTGGTGTTGGCTTAATAGTGTTGAGATATCTTTTAATTTAGAAATGGATGTTTTCATTTTGAATATTAACCTAGAAATATTAAAAATATTAAAAATATGTCATATTGTAATAATATATAATGTCAAATACTAAATATAATTAAATTTTATAGACAAAATAAATTATTAAAGAAATTAATTCGTAATATTACAAATCATATCTTTAACAACTTTTTCCATTGTATTAAGTGCTGCAATACCTTGATTAATTGATTTATCAAGATTCCCACAATCATATTTTATTGTTTCACTATTAAGTACAGGACATATATTGTTGTACTCACCTGTACAAAGCCTTGATTCACTTTTCTTTGTTTGAGTAAGACCAGAAGCAGTTACACCTCTTACATTATTATCAGTAGTAACACTTGTATATGTTTCATACCACTCTACCATGCAATATTCAGGGTCAATATGTTTAAAATTAACTGATGTTGTATCATTATTAGTAATTAAATTCCCATCTTTATCTTTATATACAGTAGTATAAGAAATATCCCTTTGATTATTTGTATCTACACTAATATTTGATTTTGTTAGTTTAGTAATAAGCTTTATATCATCAAGTTCTTCAACTGCAATAGCATTAGTATTTTCATTTACTGCTACAGAACCTAAAAGTAATTTTGATTCATCTGATGAAGGTATTAAACTAGCTTGACTAGTCAAAGTAGCATTACTTGGTATAGAACTACTAGATGAGGTATAAGGAGTACTAGCACTTGAACAATTATCATATTTTTGTGCATAGATACTAACATATGATGAACTAGGTTCAATTCGTGTAACCATTAAA
>Ga0105357_10001168_pt1 | contig 14199 bp, 6 predicted proteins | sample GOMGulsemesocosm_4_FD_83660 | JGI IMG/M metagenome (GOLD analysis project Ga0105357, IMG submission 83660) | Methane-oxidizing microbial communities from mesocosms in the Gulf of Mexico - GOM15B Gulf of Mexico | ecosystem: Environmental > Aquatic > Marine > Cold seeps | place: USA: Gulf of...
TAGCAGCACGTGTATTGGTATTTCATTATTTATAGGTCATCAAATAAGTCCTGAAGAATTACTTAAACAAGCAGATATCTCGATGTATCAGGCCAAGAAATTAGGTCGAAATGGATTCTGCTTTTTTGATCCTAAAATGCAAAGTAACATCATTAATAGAGTGAAACTTGAACGTGATTTACTCTCTGCTCTTGAGCATCAACATTTTCAATTATACTACCAAGCACAAGTAGACAGCTCAAACAACTACCTAGGCGCCGAAGCGCTTATTCGCTGGATTCATCCTGAACGTGGAATCATTTCACCTTTTGACTTTATCCCGTTAGCAGAAGATACAGGTATTATTATTGAAATAGGAACGTGGGTAATCGAATCTGCTTGTATTCAACTTAACGCTTGGCAGAAAAACACCAACACTGCCACGTTATCATTATCAATTAATGTCAGTGCAAAACAATTTCATCAACCCGACTTTGTTGAAATAATTAAAGGAATGATTGATACCTATAGCATTAATCCTACCTTACTTAAAATAGAATTAACTGAAAGTATTTTATTAATTAATTTTGAAAAAATCATCTATAAAATGAACGAGCTAGCGTTGATAGGTATTAAATTCTCATTAGATGATTTCGGTACGGGTTATTCATCATTACAGTATTTAAAAAAATTACCTTTACATCAGCTTAAAATAGATCAGTCCTTTGTTCGAGACCTAGGTATAGATACTAATGATGAAGTTATTGTTAAAACCATTATTTCGATGGCGCATAGTTTAGGGTTAAGTGTCATTGCAGAAGGCGTAGAAAATGAAAAACAAAAAAGACACTTAATTAGTCAAGGATGTACAAATTTCCAAGGTTACCTATTTAGTAAACCCATTCCAATCGATAAATTTGAAAGCTTACTTAATCAAAAGATTCAGGTATAAATTTTTTGATCAAAGAGAATGGAAATTACTTTGATTAAAAACAGGAAATAAACCACTACCAGTAGAAGCGCCATCGTTATACTGGTGTTACTATACCTTGGCTAAATTAACCATTTTAAAATAAAGATTCTACATTAATGCATCGAAGCAGCACCTCCCCAAAAAACATATTTTATAACTCCCTTGTTCAAGTGGGTTTATTACCAATAAAAAGCTTGTTAACACTATTACTTCTTTGGCTTTTACTTCTACTTGCTTTACCTAGTTGGGCTAAAGAGCCTCTTAGAGTAGGAATTCTTGCTTTTCGACCTAAAGTACAAGTGATAGAGCAGTGGAACCCTTTAGCTTTATACCTTCAAAATGAACTTGAACGCAGCGTGAAGTTAACAGCATATAGTTATCCAGAACTTGAAAGTGCGGTGTTGAACAAAAAACTGGATGTTGTGATAACTAACCCGGCTAACTATATATTATTACGACATAATAATAATTTATCAGCTCCCCTCGTTACCCTTATTACTAATAATGATGGTAACGAGCTTACTTCTTTTGGTGGTGTCATCTTCACAAGAGCTGATTCACCTATAACCAAGTTGTCTGATATTCACGAACATAAAATTGCGATAACTAAGTATGGGTCACTTGGTGGTTACCAAATGCAAGCTTATGAGTTATTTCAGTTAGGTTTACGCGTTCCCCAAAAAAAACAATTACTCATTACAGGTATGCCACATGATAATGTTGTTAATGCCGTGTTGTCAGGAGAAGCTGATGTCGGCTTTATTCGCTCAGGGGTGCTAGAGTCAATAAAAAAAGAAGGAAAAATAAATTTAGCTACAATTAATATTTTAAATCACCAAGAGCTTAAGCCTTTTCCGTTTGTAACTTCAACTCAGCTTTATCCTGAATGGCCAATAGCGACCATGAACCATGTAGAAGATCATTTAGCCCGCCAAATTACGGTTGCTCTACTTTTATTACAACCTAAAAACCCTGCGGCTATTAAAGCAGATATTTATGGGTTTACCATTCCCGCTAATTATACTCAGGTAGAGAACTTATTGAGAGAGCTACGTATTGCCCCTTTTAATATAGTTCATAAAATAACGGTAATGGACGTTTGGGAACAGAATAAAGGCAAGATCACGATTGTTGTTGGTTCGGTGTTGTTATTTTTAATTATAGGTTTTAGGTTAATCATTCAAAACCGATTTATAAAGCAAAGGGAACTACACTTGTTATCTGTTCAAGATGATTTACATAGTACCTTGAATGCGATTCCTGACTTTATGTTTGAAATTGGTCTTGATGGGACTTACTACCGAGAATGGACGCCAGATAAAAAATTATTTATGGCAGAAGGAAGCAAATTAATAGGTAAAAAAATCTCCGATGTAATGGAGCCGAAAGCCGCTAAAACTTGTTTAACAGCATTACAAGAAGCGGATACTAATAACTGTAGCTCAGGCCATCAAATTACATTGCTTTTGAATAATCAATATAGGTGGTTTGAGCTGTCTATAGAGAAAAAAGGACTAAGTTATAAAGGGCAGCCTGTCTTTATTCTTTTATCTCGTGACATTTCCGCTCGAAAATGTGCTGAACGACGTGATAAGTGCCACAGCAATATATTAAAACTCATTACAGATGGTGAGTTGTTACCTGTCATTCTAGAAGCGATTGTACTTGGTGTTGAAGATGAAAACCCTGAAATGATATGTAGTATTTTATTGCTAGACGAATCAGGTAAGCACCTATTGAATGGGGCAGCGCCTAGTCTTCCTGATTTTTATAACGAAGCAATTCATGGGGTGAATATTGGTGTGGGTGTAGGCTCTTGTGGTACTTCTGCATTTACAGGTGAGCGTGTTATTGTTGATGATATTCAAAGCCATCCATATTGGATGAATTTTAAAGAAGCAGCAGGCAAAGCAGGGCTGGGGGCTTGTTGGTCACAGCCAATACGCTCTACTGAAGGAGAAGTGCTGGGTACTTTTGCTATTTATCATCAAGAGGCGCATAAACCAACAGAAGACAATATAGCATTGATTGAGCAAATTGCTGGTTTGGCCAGTATTGCTATAGAGCAAATCCAAACTAAACTAACATTACAGTCTAGTGAGGAGCGCTATGCCCTTGCGATGAAAGGTACTCAAGATGGGTTATGGGATTGGAACATATCAAATAATGAAATTATGTTTACCCCACGCTGGAAAAGTATGTTGGGGTATACAGAAAGTGAAATTAAAGATGAAGTATCTGAATGGAAACGGTTGGTACATCCAGATGATTTAGATATCACTCTATCCCAAATTGATGATTTTTTAAGCCATAAAACCAAAAAATTTAAAATCGACTTCAGGATGCAGCATAAGAATGGCCAATATATTGATATCCTTTCTCGTGCCTTCGCAAGTGAAAATGAGGCTGGAAAAATAACGCGTTTGGTTGGTACTCATGTTGATATGACTAATCAAAAACTTTCAGAAGAAAAACTTAAGCTAGCCGCCAGCGTATTTACGCATGCAGGTGAAAGCATCGTTATCACCGATGCTACTGGCATGATACTCGATATTAATGATGCTTTTTCACACACCACAGGTTATAGCCGTGAAGAGGCTCTAGGTAAAAGTCCACGTATTCTCCAATCTGGACAACAATCAACCCAGTTCTATGCCCAAATGTGGAAAGCGCTACTAAATGAAGGCTACTGGTCTGGTGAAGTTTGGAATAGGCGTAAAAATGGCGAAGTGTATGCTGTAATGACAACGATAAGTGCCGTTCGTGATGTAAAGGGCATTACCACTCACTACGTTTCCTTAGCTAACGACATCACCCCAATCAAAGAACATCAAGAACAACTAGAGCGTATTGCTCATTTTGATTTACTCACTAATTTACCCAACCGTGTATTACTTGCTGACCGATTATCTCAAGCCCTCTTGCAATGCGGCCGTCACGAGCAATCACTTGCGGTTATATTTCTCGATTTAGATGGGTTTAAAGCCGTCAATGATACCCATGGTCATAATGTAGGTGATGAACTACTGATTGCACTATCATTGCGTATGAAAGAAGCACTACGTGAAAATGATACATTATCTCGTATTGGGGGGGATGAATTTGTTGCGGTATTAGCTGACTTAGACAAAGGTGAAGATTGTGAGCCAATATTAGAGCGCTTACTACTCGCGGCGTCTGAGCCTGTTACAATTAATAATGTGGTTTTAAATGTATCTGCCAGTATTGGTGTAACCCTTTACCCTCAAGATAGTGTTGATACCGATCAGCTAATACGTCATGCAGACCAAGCGATGTATGTGGCTAAGCAATCAGGTAAGAACCGCTATCACTTATTTGATACCATTCAAGATGACGCGGTTAAAGTGCAACGGGAAAGTCTAGAGGCTATCCGTAACGCATTAGATAATCATCAATTTATACTTCATTATCAACCTAAGGTTAATATGAAAACAGGAAAAGTGATGGGTGCTGAAGCGCTTATCCGCTGGCAACATCCAGAGCGAGGGTTGCTAAATCCAATTGAGTTCCTACCAGTCATTGAGAATCACGCTATGATGATTGAAATGGGAGAGTGGGTTATTGACAGTGCATTATCACAAATCAGCCAATGGAACGAAATGGGCCTTAAATTACCTGTAAATATTAGTGTAAATATAGCCGCAGTGCAATTACAACAGCCCGGCTTCACACAGAGGCTAGTCAGGCAATTAGCTAAACACCCTGATGTTGACCCTTGTCATTTAGAATTAGAGATACTGGAAACAAGCGCCTTAGATGATGTTTATCATATCTCAACTATCATGAATGACTGTATGGCGCTGGGCGTAAACTTTGCGCTAGATGATTTCGGTACAGGCTATTCATCCCTGACTTACCTAAGACGATTACCCGCTAGTTTAATTAAAATAGACCAGACTTTTGTGCGAGATATGTTAAGTGATTCGGATGATATGGCCATTGTTGAGGGTGTAATAGCCTTAGCCAAATCTTTTAAACGGGATGTGATTGCTGAAGGAGTTGAAACCATTGAGCATGGTACAGCGCTATTGAAATTGGGTTGTGAATTAGCACAAGGTTACGGCATTGCAAAACCAATGCCTGCCAATGATATTCCTGCATGGATTCATGACTGGCAGCCTGATGCTAACTGGCAGCTTTAGAACAGGTTGCACCTTGAAATGGTATGGGTATATAAGCCTATGGGATCAGCTCATTTAAAATTGTGGTGATTAAAGTAAACCTGTCTTGCTCTCCTTCGTTTGCCCGAATAAATTTAAACTTGTTCGGTGGCAGCATTTTATAGACCGTTGGTTGTTTTTGCACAAGTTTTATTAATTGCATAGGATCTACTTTGGTATGATCGCTAAATTCAATTGAGCCACCAGTGTTACTGGCTTCTATTCTGTTAATCCCAATGGTTTGTGCTTTTAAGCGTAATTTAGCAATGTGGACTAAATTCTTCGTTGCTTGCGGTAGTAAACCAAAACGATCAATTAACTCTACTTGTATATCGTCTAACTGATTTTTGTTTTTACAACTGGCAATGCGTTTATATAAACTTAAACGTATACTGACATCGAAAATATAATCTTCAGGAATAAGTGCCGGTAAGCGCAATTCTATTTCAGTTTGTTTTGATGTTACTTGGTTGAGCGATAGTTGTTTTCCTTCTTTTAACGCGTCAACAGCATGATCAAGCATTTCCATGTATAAACTAAAACCCACTTGGCTCATCGAGCCAGATTGATCTTCACCTAGTAACTCACCTGCACCACGAATTTCTAAGTCATGTGTTGCGAGTGTAAACCCTGCGCCAAGATCTTCTAACGAAGCTATCGCCTCAAGGCGTTTTTTAGCATCTTTGGTAATTCGCTTTTCATGGGGTGTTAATAAATAAGCATAAGCTTGATGGTGCGATCGACCAACACGTCCGCGCAATTGATGTAACTGGGCTAAACCTAGATGATCAGCACGGTCCATAATAATGGTATTTGCACTAGGCACATCAATGCCTGTTTCAATAATGGTAGTACAAACAATGACATTGAAGCGTTGATGGTAAAAATCACTCATAATACGTTCAAGATCGCGCTCGCGCATTTGTCCATGAGCCGTTATCACACGAGCCTCTGGTACTAACGTTTGAATGTCAGCGGCTGTTTTTTCAATAGTGTCAACATGATTATGTAAGAAGTACACCTGTCCACCACGAAGGGTTTCACGTAAAATTGCTTCACGTATCAATACTTCATCCCGTTGACGAACAAAGGTTTTTACTGCTAATCGTTTTGCCGGCGGTGTGGCTATTATAGATAAATCGCGCATGCCGCCCATCGCCATATTTAATGTTCTGGGAATAGGGGTTGCGGTTAGCGTTAAAATATCGACATTGCTGCGTAATTTTTTAATTTTTTCTTTTTGCTTTACACCAAATCGATGTTCTTCATCAACGACTAATAGCCCAAGGTCTTTATATTTTATGCTGTTTTGTAGTAGTTTATGGGTGCCAATTAAAATATCTATTTGCCCTAATTCAACTTTTTTAATGACTTCGTTTTGTTGTTTTGCGGTTTTAAAGCGTGACAATACTTCAATCGCGACTGGCCAGTTAGCAAAGCGGTCTCGAAAGTTTTCATAATGTTGTTGGGCAAGTAGTGTTGTGGGCACTAATATAGCGACTTGTTTGTTATCATTTACCGCGACAAAAGCAGCGCGCATTGCCACTTCGGTTTTACCAAAACCAACATCGCCACACACTAATCTGTCCATGGCTTTTGTGGACAGCATATCGCTTATTACGGCATTAATGGTTTGTTGTTGATCGAAGGTTTCTTCAAAGCCAAAACTATCACTAAAGGCTAAGTAATCGTCTTTATCACGTTTAAAAGCATAACCCGTATTGCTCGCGCGTTTGGCATATATATCTAGCAGCTCAGCCGCTACATCGCGAACTTTTTCCGCGGCTTTTTGTTTAGCTTTACTCCAAGCCTCACTACCTAGTTTATGTAGTGGTGCATTGTCGCTGTTAGTACCAGAATAGCGGCTAATAAGGTGTAAAGAAGCAACGGGTACGTATAATTTGGCATTATTAGCGTAACTAAGCATTAAAAACTCAGTGGTAATGCCGCCAGTTTCAAGGGTTTGTAAGCCTAAATATCTGCCTATGCCATGGTCTATATGTACTACAGCCTGTCCAATAGTTAGCTCGGCTAGGTTCTTAAAAATAGCATCAGTGCTAATGTCCTGAGATTTATTGCGTCGCCTTGACTGGCGAACATGATCGCCTAGTAATTCTGCTTCTGTTACTAACGCGATTGCATTTTTCTTTGCGGATCCTTGAGATTGGAAAGTAAAACCTTGACTCAGTGCGTTAACGCTAATACCTAAGCTTTCATTCGATTTGATAAAATCATCAATGCAATTAAACAAAATTGGTTTGATATTATCTCTGGCAAGTAGCTCTAATACGCTTTCACGTCGACCTTGGCTTTCAGCAATAAATAAAATTTTATTTGGCGTTTCTTTATCATTAATAAAATGATTAATTAATTCAAAAGGCTGCTTTAATTTATGGTCAACTGTTAGGTCGGGCAGCGTTTTAACATCAAACACAATGGCGCTGGATTTTTGCTTCTCTGGCGTTTGCGCTATAACATTCGTTTGAGAGTCGCCAATTTGAGAATCGTCAACTTCAGGCGCAATAATGGTGATACGAGCAAAGGGTTTTAAGGCACTATAGAGGGCTTGTGAACTTAAAAATAATTGCTCTGGCGGTAGTAGCGGCCTAGTTGGGTCGTAACGTCTATTTTCATATCGGTAATCAATGTCTTGCCAATACTGATTTAACGATTTATCTAAATCACCCGAGATAGCTATCATGGTGTTTGGCGCTAAATAGTCACATAACGTGCTAGTGCTTTGTTGATTGAATAAATCTGAGTTATTGTCTAAATTGTCAGCTTTGTCGAAAAATAGTGGTAAATAATATTCAATACCCGGGGGAAGAATGTTATTACTGACTTGATGATAAATAGACTCTTTGTCTATAGCGCTTTTAAATAACTCTCGATATTGGCTGCGAAATAAATTGATTGCTGCTTTATCGGTAGGGAATTCATGGGCAGGTAATAAATTGATTCTTTCTATTTTCTCATTTGAACGTTGGTTGTCAGGGTCAAATAAACGTATTTCATCAATTTCATCATCAAAAAAATCTAAACGAAAGGGCGTTTTACTGCCCATCGGAAATAGATCGACAATGGCCCCACGTGCAGAAAATTCACCATGCTCCATTACCTGATCAACACAACGATAACCACTTGCTTCTAATTCTTGTCTTAGTTGATGTAAATCTTTTTTATCACCTTTGTTAATGATTAAACTGTTTGCTTCTAAATATTTTTTAGGCGCTAAACGCTGTACTAAGGTAGTAACAGGTACAATCACTATGCCTTTTTTCATACGGGAAAGTTGATAAAGAGTGGCTAAGCGCTGTGAAATAATATCTTGATGCGGTGAAAATGTGTCATAAGGCAAGGTTTCCCAATCGGGAAATAAGCAAATAGAGAGTTCATGCTCTTTTTGCGACAAACTCAGTAACTCTTGTTCTAATCTTAAAGCCGACGGTGTGTCATGAGTTACCAATAATATTGGCGCATCACTTGAAATGGCCCCTTGATATAAAGCAATGCTAGCACTTGAACCTTGTAAATTTAACCAGGTTTTTTTGTCAACTTTGGTGGAGGTATTCGTTGTTTTGTTTTTTGCTAAGACAGGGGTTAGTAAACAGCTTGATTTGCTCATGAAAGTAAATAACTTTATCAATTTAAACGTATAATGGCTTATTCTAATTAAGGTCTGACACCAATTCAATGACTTTTAGAGTGGTGTTTACAGGTAATATGTTATTTGACAAAATCTTATTTTACTTCTAAACCTAATATGGCGATAAGATAATTTTCTGTAGAAGACATGTTATCGCTTTATTCTTTACCATTTCGTTTAAGGACTCGAACGAAAATTGTACGAATGTTTATCCGGATGGTATTCATTAATGGATGTATTACAAGGAATTAATATGAAAAACTTATCTTTTCAAGCAATGTCACCTAAAGCACTTATCTGTGTACTACTGACCAGCATGTTATTTTTTACTGGTAATGTGATTTCAGCCGAGCCTGAGGTCACAACTAATAATGTTGTTGTTATTCAACAAGCTGTTCATTTAAATAAATCAACTGTCGACGATTTAATGACTTTAAAAGGGATAGGGAACATGAAAGCGCAAGCCATCGTTGCTTATAGGCAACAAATAGGTGGCTTTAAATCAGTGGGTGAAATAATAAACGTAAAAGGGATAGGCGAAAAAATCTTAAGTGATAATAAAAGTCGTCTTAAAATATAACTTATACTCATGTTACCTCGAAATACTCGTTTCAGCGAGAATTTAAAGGCTTAGAGGCAAGGCATTGATTGAAGAGAATGGTTATTCCCTTGTCAAAATCAATAACGCTGCATATAAGCCTTTAAAACTCGCCCTTCGGGGACGCCTGAGCAAGTCATGCTCGTCGTTGCTCCTTTTTTTAAGGGAACAACCATTAATAAAAATAAGCGCCTTGATCATGAATTGCTCAGGCGTCCTGAAACAGACATTTTGAAGTATCATGAGTATATAGTGAATTTTTAGTTTTTTAAAGTCAGCACCTTGCTGACTTTTTATCTTTGTTGCAGACGAGTATAAAAACAAGTTTTATATTCCTTTTAGTTATAATAAAGTTGTTTGTTATATGGAAAAAAAATACTGGGTGTGGCATTATTATCTCATCAATTTTTATCAACGTTTGTAGTGGCAATGACTTTAACCCATTTAAAAAAATTAGAAGCTGAATCTATTCACATTTTTCGCGAAGTAGCAGCTGAATTTGATAATCCAGTAATGCTTTATTCCGTCGGTAAAGATTCTGCCGTCCTCTTACATCTTGCCCGCAAAGCTTTTGCGCCGGGTAAAATTCCTTTTCCGTTATTGCATGTTGATACCAATTGGAAGTTTAAAGAAATGATAGCCTTTCGCGATAAAATGGCGAAAGATTATGACTTTGAGTTACTTGTTCATCAAAACCCTGAAGGTATAGAAATGGGCATGGGGCCATTTACTCACGGTAGTGCTACCCATACCGATGTTATGAAAACTCAAGGTTTAAAACAAGCCCTTAATAAATATGGCTTTGATGCGGCTTTTGGTGGCGCACGTCGCGATGAAGAAAAATCTCGTGCCAAAGAACGTGTTTATTCTTTCCGTGATGAAAATCATCGTTGGGATCCTAAAAGTCAACGTCCAGAATTATGGAATATCTATAACGGTAAAGTGCATAAAGGCGAAAGCATCCGTGTTTTCCCGTTATCTAACTGGACTGAACTTGATATTTGGCAGTACATCTACCTAGAAAGTATTCCAATTGTGCCGCTTTATTTAGCCAAAAAACGCCCGGTAGTTGAGCGTGATGGTACCTTGATCATGGTTGATGATGATCGTATGCCTATTGGTGATGATGAAGAGGTTCAAATGAAGAGTGTTCGTTTTAGAACATTAGGTTGTTACCCATTAACAGGGGCGGTTGAGTCAACAGCAGATACCTTACCTGAAATTATTCAAGAAATGTTATTAACCAAAACTTCTGAGCGTCAAGGCCGAGTAATTGATCATGATAGCGCGGGTTCGATGGAGAAGAAAAAAATGGAAGGTTATTTCTAAAGCCTTACTTTTAAGGTATAGATTTTTTCACCATAACATTTTTATTTGATTAAAATTTCCGAAGGAAAAACTTATGAGTCACCAATCAGGCTTAATCGAAGAAGACATTCAAGCTTATTTAAAGCAACATGAAAACAAAGAGTTAGTAAGGTTTTTAACTTGTGGTAGCGTCGATGATGGTAAAAGCACCTTAATAGGGCGTTTATTACATGATTCAAAAATGATCTTTGAAGATCAACTAGCTGCTATTGAAAAAGATTCTAAAAAATCAGGTACCACTGGTGATACCATTGATTTAGCCTTATTAGTTGATGGTTTACAATCTGAACGTGAGCAAGGCATTACCATTGATGTTGCTTATCGTTACTTCTCAACCGATAAACGTAAGTTTATTATTGCTGATACCCCCGGTCATGAGCAATATACCCGCAACATGGCAACGGGTGCGTCAACCTGTGATATTGCTATTATCTTAATTGATGCCCGTTATGGTGTACAAGTTCAAACGCGTCGTCATTCATTTATTTGTTCATTACTGGGCATTAAACATATTATTGTTGCGGTAAATAAAATGGACTTGGTAGATTACTCGCAAGAGCGCTATCAAGCCATTAAGAAAGATTATCGTGAATTTACCGAAAATTTAAACTTCTCTGATGTGCGTTTTATTCCAATGTCAGCATTAAATGGCGACAATGTTGTTGAAGAAAGCGAAAAAATGCCTTGGTATCCTGGTGCTACGTTAATGAAGCTGTTAAATACCATGGATGTTAAAGAAACCGAAGAATTTACTGAACTGCGTTTCCAAGTGCAATATGTTAACCGTCCTAATTTAGATTTCCGTGGCTTTGCGGGTACGCTAGCTTCCGGTCATGTCTTGGTTGGCGATACCATTGTGGCTTTACCTTCGGGTAAAGAAAGTGTTGTGAAAGAAATTGTTACTTTTGACGGTAATATTGAACGTGCAGATAAAGGCATGGCGGTAACGTTAACTTTAGAAGATGAAATTGATATCAGTCGCGGTGAAATGATTGTTAAAAAAGGCTGTTTACCAATTTCAGCAAAAGAGCTAAATGCTACCGTAGTATGGATGCATGAGAATGAGCTAGAGCCAGGCCGTGAATATTTTATTAAACATGGTAGTAAAATGACTACTGGTCATGCGAGTAAAATAGTGAGCAAGTATGATGTTAATACTATGGAAAAACTCGCTACCTCACAATTAGCGGTGAATGAAATCGGTATTGTTGATTTTATAATTAGTGAAGCGTTACATTTTGATGACTATCAAGAAAACCGTGGTACGGGCGCCTTTATCATTATCGACCGTTTAAGCAATGTTACGGTTGGTGCTGGTATGATAAATCACGCTGTTGATGGTCAAGTTCATGAGTATTCAACTTTTGAACTAGAGTTAAATGCCTTAGTTCGTAAGCAGTTCCCTCATTGGGGAGCGCGTGATATCACTAAATAAAGCACGAATAAGCTACTAAATAAAGTACAAGATAATCGTACTCTATAAGAGACTAAGTCAAAAGTTATGACATTTTAATGCGTTAATATTTAGGTATTAGCGCATTTTATTTAAGGACAGTAAATGACAATTGAACAGTGGTTGATGATTGTGGTTTTTATCGCCACTTTTATCAGTTTAGTTAAATATAGCAAAGTACCTGAACGCATTTTTTCAATAACAGTACTTGCTTGTTTAGCGTTGTCCTTTGTTAGTGTGGACGATATTCTCACTAATGCGGTAAATCCTGGCTTAGTCACCTTGATTTTACTGGTACTTTGTTCATTTGCTTTTGAACGTACCAGTATATTGCGTCGTATGAGTCAGCGTGTTTTTAATGGCTCTAAAATTAACTCAATGCTACGGCTTTTTATTGGCACTGCATTTGCCTCTGCTATTATGAGTAATACCGCGGTAGTGGCAACACTGATTAGTAGTGTCAAAAATAATAAGTTGATAAATCCAGGTAAATTATTATTACCTCTGTCTTATGTTGCCATTTTAGGTGGCACTCTCACGCTCGTTGGTACTTCAACCAATCTTATTGTTAATAGCTTACTGATTAAACAAGGGGCAGTTGGTTTTAATTTTTTTGATTTTACCGTTATTGGTATTGTCGCCTTATTACTGTGTTTGGTCTTAGTCATTTTACGCGCTAGTACGTTACCAGACATAGAACAGAGCCAATTATTAGTAGAAGATTATTTACTTGAAGCGGAAGTTGCTGCTGACTCCAAGTTAGTGAATAAAACCATTGAAGAAAATGGTTTAAGAAATTTAGATGCACTATTTTTAGTTGAAATCGTCCGACAAGAACGCTTAATAACACCGGTGACACCCGACGAAAGAGTTCAAGCTGGGGACAAGTTGATCTTTAGTGGTGATATCTCAAAAATATTAACATTGCAGCAATTTGATGGTTTAAGGCTCTTTGCTGAGCAAGACGACTTACTGCGTGATAATTTAACCGAGGTGTTAATCAAGCCGGATTCAGCTATTGCAGGAAAAACATTGAAAAAAGCAGGCTTTCGTGCGCGTTTCGATGCCGCTGTTGTTGCTGTTCGTCGAGAAGGTTGTGCGTTGTCGGGAAAGTTAGGTGATATTGTCTTGCAGTCAGGTGATTTTTTAGTGCTTGCCGTAGGGCAAGATTTCTCTAGTCGTACTAACTTATCGAAAAACTTTTTTATATTATCCGGCCATCAAGCCATTAATATGCTCAGTGGTTGGCGAGATCAAGCGACTGTCTGGGGCTTTTTATTCGCTATCACTATGTCGGTCTTAACACCTGTTTCTCTGTTAAGTTGTTTGTTTATTTATGTTGCGGGTCTTATTTTTAGTGGCGCCTTAACGGTAAATGAAATTAAGCGTCGCTTTCCTTTAGAAATTTGGATGATAGTGCTTGGCGCGTTAACCTTAGCGACTGCTATTGAAAATACTGGCTTGGCGGCTATGATAGCGGAATCGATAAAGCAACTTCTTGATGGTAGTAGTGTTTATTTAGCTTTTATTGCTATTTTTGTTTTAACCTTACTAATGACTGAATTAATAACCAATAGTGCAGCAGCGGCATTAACATTTCCCATTGCCTATAATATTGCTTTGGGTTTAGGGGTTGATCCTATGCCTTTTGTGATGGCGGTAGCTTTTGCTGCTAGTGGCTCATTTATTAGCCCTTATGGTTATCAAACGAATGTAATGGTGTATAACGCGGGTAACTATCAATTAGCCGATTTTGTGAAATTTGGCTTGCCGGTATCGATTGTCTATAGTGCCACCGTGGTGTTTATGATCCCGCTAATGTTTCCTTTTTAAAAGGTAACTGACATTTAATTCACAGAAAAAACAACAGAAAAGTTAAAACTATAAATGACCTTTTTTCCAGTAAAACTTTACATTGAGTAACTATAATGAAAACAGAAAATACCGTCTGGCATGAACAACATATAACCAAAAAACAGCGTGCTGGTATCAAACAGCAAA
>Ga0105357_10001169_pt1 | contig 14193 bp, 13 predicted proteins | sample GOMGulsemesocosm_4_FD_83660 | JGI IMG/M metagenome (GOLD analysis project Ga0105357, IMG submission 83660) | Methane-oxidizing microbial communities from mesocosms in the Gulf of Mexico - GOM15B Gulf of Mexico | ecosystem: Environmental > Aquatic > Marine > Cold seeps | place: USA: Gulf of...
CGGCATTCTTGGTTTCAGCAATCTGCTGGAACGCACCGAAATGAGCCCGCGGCAGGAAGAGTATCTGGGCACCATCAGCAAGTCGGCGGATAACCTGCTGGCGATCATCAACGAGATTCTCGACTTCTCCAAGATCGAAGCCGGAAAGCTGGTACTGGAGAACATGCCGTTCAATCTGCGTGACCTGGTTCAGGACACCCTGACCATGCTCGCGCCAGCGGCCCACCAGAAAGGCGTCGAGTTGGTCAGCCTGATCTATCGCGATACCCCGCTCAGTCTCAGTGGCGATCAGTTGCGCCTGAAGCAGATACTGTCGAACCTGATCAGCAATGCGATCAAGTTTACCCATGAGGGCTCGGTGTGCCTGCGAACCATGCTGGAGGACGAGGATGACGACCAGGTCACCCTGCGTCTCAGCGTAACCGATACTGGAGTGGGTCTGACGCCGTCACAGCAGAAGTCCCTGTTCAAGGCATTCAGCCAGGTGGACAACTCGTTATCACGCCAGCCCGGCGGCACCGGTCTGGGCTTGGTCATCACCAAGCGATTGGTCGAGCAGATGCAGGGCGAGATCGGCCTGAAAAGCGTCGCGGGCGAAGGATCCGAGTTCTGGCTGACCCTGCGACTGAACAAGTCCAGCCAAGCCAGTGACGATCTACCCGCCCAACCGCTGCTGGGATTCCGGGTAGCGGTCTGTGAGCCACAGCCACTCAGCCAGCAGGCGCTCATCCATTGCCTGCAGGATTTAGGCCTGGAGATCAGCCTGTTTCCCAGTCTGCACGCGCTCAGTACTGCACTGGCCAGCACCGACGGAGACAACATCAAACTCGTTGTACTTGGCAGCCCCCCGGCCGGCACCCCACTGTCGCCCGTGATCGCCTGCATGCGCGAATGGGCCGACAGCGGCCGCTGCAAAAGCATCCTCATGGCCAGCACCACCGAGCAAAACGAGCATTTGGACAATCTCCCCAGCGCCCATTGCATGGTGCTTTCCAAACCGCTGTGCACGCGCAAGCTGTTCCGCGCCGCCACCCACCTACTGCAGCCGCGCAATGAGCCTGCCAACCTGACACAGGGCCCAGCGTTCGAACGTCGCGCGAACCCGGATTCGGTAGGCGTACTCTGTGTTGACGACAATCCGGCCAACCTCAAGTTGGTGGAGACGTTCCTCCGCGAGATGGGCACCCGGGTATTGACAGTCAGTAGCGGCGAGCGCGCGCTTGAAGTCCTGCGAGAGCAGCGTTTCGACCTGATCTTCATGGATGTGCAGATGCCTGGCATGGACGGCCGACAGACCACGGAAGAGATTCGCCTTGGAGAGGCACTCAGCGGCCAGAGCCCCACACCCATCATCGCCCTCACCGCTCACGCGCTGGCGGATGAACGTAGGCGTCTGCTCAAGTGCGGCATGAACGACTATCTGAGCAAGCCGATCAGCCCCGCTCAACTGCGCGAATGTCTAAAGAAATGGACCGGATATCAGATGGGCCAGGCCGCCTCGGACGAAGCGCCCCCCTCCGACGCGCCGCCCGCTCCGTTGGTATTGGATCCGGAAGAAAGCCTGCGCCTGGCCGCCGGCAAGCAAGATCTCGCCGCTGACATGCTGGATATGCTACTGACTGACCTGCCGTCAGTGCGCACCCGGATAGCGCAGGCCGCGGATCACAAGGATCTGAACGAGCTGCTGGAAGCCGTGCACAAGTTGCACGGCGCCACACGCTACTGTGGCGTGCCCGAGCTGCGCCAATGCTGCCTGCGCGCTGAAACCAAATTAAAGGAAGGCGGCAGTGCTGCCACAGAGATCACTGCGCTGATGCAGGCGATTGAACGCCTGCTGGAAACGGCTTCAGTCGAGTGACCAGACTGCGAAGGCCAGCGCCTGCTCCCTCTCGTCACTGAGCGACAACAGCATACGACCGCCGCCACCCTGGGCAAGGAGCTGCGCGGCGACCGCCGTCAAGCGCACCAGCGGCGCACCAGCGGGGTCGTTATCAATCTGCATGTGCTGCCAGGAGAGCCCGTTTGCCAAGCCGGTTCCCAGCGCTTTCAGGATCGCCTCCTTGGCGGCAAACCGCTTGGCCAGAAAACGTGCCGGCTGGCGGTGAGAGGCAAACCGTAGGAACTCGTCCGGCGTAAGAATGCGCTGCGCAAAACGCTCGCCTTGTCTCCCCAGTACCGCCTCTATGCGAGACACCAGCACCAGATCGGTTCCAATGCCACGAATCATGCGCGACCCGCAGCACCCAAGACTAGCGCACGCATATCCTTGACCGCCTGTGCCAACCCCGAGAAAAGGGCGCGAGCGATGATCGCGTGACCAATGTTCAGTTCATTGATACCAGGAATGGCCGCGATCGGCTCGACGTTGTGGTAATGCAGGCCGTGCCCGGCGTTCACCACCAGACCTAGCTTACGTGCGTAATTGACAGCGACCTGAATGCGCTTCAGCGCCTGCGCCTGCTCATCCCCTTCGGTATCGGCGTAATGCCCCGTGTGCAGTTCGATCACCGGCGCGCCCACTCGCTTGGCCGCCTCAATCTGCCGTGCATCAGGGTCGATGAACAATGACACCTCGCACCCAGCAGCAGCCAGACGCTCAACCGCTACCTGCACTCGCGCCTCATTGCCGCAGACATCCAGCCCCCCCTCAGTGGTCAACTCCTCACGCCGCTCCGGCACTAGGCACACATGCGCTGGCTTGATCCTCTCCGCGAAAGCAATCATTTCGTCGGTCACCGCCATTTCGAAGTTCATGCGAGTCTGCAGTACCGCCGCCAGCAGCTCAACGTCTCGCTCCTGAATATGTCGGCGATCCTCCCGCAGATGTACGGTGATGCCATCGGCACCAGCCTGCTCCGCCTCGATTGCCGCTTGTACCGGGTCGGGATAACGGGTGCCCCGCGCCTGCCGCAGCGTGGCTACGTGGTCGATATTCACTCCGAGCAACACACGACTGCTCTGGCTCATGTTTGCACTCTCCTGTCATCGGCGGCGAACAAACGGCGCCGCAAAAAAATTAGGGCTTGCCAGCAAACAGCTGCCGACTGAACAGCGGACGATCGCCAAGATGCACCGCGAGCGCCTTGCGCATCAGGCGCTTGGCTGTGTGCAAGGCAGCAGGATGCTGCCAATCGCCATTGGCCATGGCCAACAGGCCAGAACCGGGCAGTAGGCCGGGTTGGTCGTGCTGGGAGCTTCGCAAACCATGTTCGGCATCCCACTGATAAAGCGCTTGCGGTTGTAACGGCGCGCCGGCGGCATCAACTTCCAAACTGAAACCGTATCCCATCAACTCAAGTAATTGCCATTCGAACTCGCGCAACACCGGCTGCACAGCACGCTCAGTCGCCAATTGCTCAAGCGCGGTTTGATAGGCGGAAAACAAAAGGGTCTGTGGGTCACCACTAGAAAGCAGGCGAACCAAAAGCTCATTGAGATAAAGGCCGCTGAATAGCGCTTCGCCCTGCAACCGCAGGTGGCTGCCGGCCACCTCTGCTTGCTGCAGGGTTTTCAACTCGCCACGGCCGTAGAGGCTCAACAACAACGGCGTGAAGGCCTGCGGCTTGACGCCGCGCCCCCGCTTTGCACCTCGCCACACTACCCGCTGCATACCGTCTCTCAGCGTTAGCAGGTCAACCAGAGCGCTACTGTCCCGGTATGGACGGCTGTGCAGCACATAGGCCGGCTGCAGGTCGAGTGACATGACGTCGGCGTCGCTTCAGTCGTCGAATCGGTAGCCCAACGATCCCAGGGCCCGCTCGTCATCCGACCAGCCGCGACGCACCTTGACCCATAGGTGCAACATGACCTTGCTGCCGAACAGCTTCTGCATGTCCAATCGCGCTTCCTGACCAATCTTCTTCAGACGCTCGCCACTGTCCCCGATGATGATTTTTTTCTGACCGTCGCGCTCAACCAGAATCAGCGCGTGGATATGCAGAATCTTGCCTTCCTGCTTGAACTGCTCGATCTCGACCGCCACCTGATAAGGAATCTCAGCCCCCAACTGACGCATAACTTTCTCACGCACCAGTTCAGCCGCCAGGAAGCGCGAGCTGCGATCAGTCAGTTGATCCTCCGGATAGAAATGCTCGCTCTCCGGCAGGCGCTCGGCTATCAGCTGTTCGAGCACTTCAATATTGCGGCCATGCAGTGCCGAAACAGGCACCACCTCGGCGTTGGGGAGCTGCGCTGCCAACCACTCTAAGTGCGGGAGAATATCGCTCTTGTCGTCCATGCGATCAACTTTGTTGACCACCAGCAATATCGGGCAGGTAACGTACTGCACACGTTCAAACACCATCTGGTCTTCGTCGGTCCAACGTGTACGGTCAACCACAAAGAGCACCACATCCACATCACGCAGCGCCTGACTTGCACTTTTGTTCATGAACCGGTTGAGTGCTTTCTCATTTTCTTTGTGCAGGCCTGGCGTATCCACGTAAATCGCCTGAACCTCACCCTCAGTTTTGATGCCGAGCATGGTGTGGCGCGTGGTTTGCGGCTTGCGCGAGGTAATGGCCAGCTTTTGACCAAGAATATGGTTGAGCAAGGTTGACTTGCCCACATTGGGACGCCCCACAATGGCAACATAGCCACAGCGGCTGACTGCTTCAGTCATCTGCTTTCTCCACACCCAGTGCAATCAGGGCAAGCTGCGCAGCCTGCTGTTCGGCCAGGCGACGACTATTGCCTTCACCGAAAGTCCGCTCGGACAGCAGGTCCACCTGACAATCGACTTTGAAGGTACGGCAGTGGGCTTCGCCGCTGCTTTCGATAACCTCATAACGGGGCAAGTCACTTTGCCGCGACTGCAGAAACTCCTGCAAGCGGGTTTTGGGATCCTTGTTGTTGTCCACCAGCGTCAGCGTCGCAATATGCCCGCCTAGCCAATGCAACACACGCTCACGTACCGCTTCCAGACCGCTGTCCAGATAGATCGCACCAATAATGGCCTCGGTGGCATCTGCAAGAATAGACTCGCGGCGAAAACCGCCGCTTTTTAGCTCCCCAGAGCCCAGACGCAAATACTCGCCAAGGTCAAAGCCCTTGGCCAGCTCAGCCAAGGTAACGCCCTTGACCAAGCGAGCCCGCAAACGAGAGAGCTGTCCTTCACGGGCCTGGGGGAAATGTTGAAAGAGCATCTCGGCAGCTACAAAATTAAGAATCGAGTCGCCCAGAAACTCCAGGCGCTCGTTGTTGCGGCCACCGAGGCTGCGGTGGGTCAAGGCCAGCACCAACAGGTCCTTGTCCTTGAACTGATAGCCTATCTTGCGTTCCAGTCGGTCTAGCTTATTGCTCACTTTAAGGGTCTGACAATATGGGTTTCATCAAAATGAACCAGCAGGTCCACTGTGTTCAACATCGGTGCACGTTGCTCGTATTTGATCACGACCGTGTAAACATCATTTCCACTGGCCGTGACCTTGATCGCTTCCTTGGGATTGATATCGCGAATGCTATTAATCTGCAGCCCTTTATCAATATGGGAATTCAGGTCACGTAGCGAACGAATCTTGATAGTCGGGTCTTCGTTGACCGAGGTAATGATATTGCGGAGTGCGTAATGATCCATATAGATAGGAACCAGCTTCATCGCAATGACCATAGCAAATATCAGTAGCGCAATAACCGCCAACCAGCCAAAAAACGATGCCCCTTTCTGAGAGTGGCGCATAATAACCTCGTACGTCCGTTGTTGATGTTATGTTGACAACTGCCAACCGCGCCTCAATGGATCAAGGCAACACTCGAAAAGCTCGGCAGATTGCTCAGCTTGGGTTCAGGCCAATGCATCCAGACTGCGAAGGCCTTGCCCACAATATAGTTGTCCGGAACCATTCCCCACAACTCCCTGGGCATATCATCTGCATGCCAGTAACGACTGTCATTGGAGTTGTCCCGATTGTCGCCCATCATGAAGTAATACCCCTGCGGGACTACCCACTCTTTTTCAGGCGGCGTCTGTGACAACTGCTTCTGACGAATCAGATGGCTTACCTCACCCAGTTGCTCACGATATATAGCCGCATTAGCCAAAGCCTGCAACGGATGGCCTGCCGGCACCTCGTCATCGGGGATGATGTCAACCAGCTCGTGCTCCACCTTTTTACCATTCACATACAACTGTTTTTCAGCATAGCGAATGTGATCTCCGGGCAAGCCAATGACGCGCTTGATGTAATTGATGGAAGGATCATTGGGGTAACGAAACACCATGACGTCGCCGCGTTGAGGGTCGCCGATGGGGATCACCTTGGTATCGGCGACCGGCAAACGAATGCCGTAAGCGAATTTATTGACCAGAATAAAATCACCGACTTCCAGTGTAGGCTTCATTGAACCGGATGGAATCTGGAATGGCTCGACCAGGAAGGAACGCAACACTAGAACCACCGCCAGCACTGGAAAGAACGACTTGCCGTATTCAACCAGCAGAGGTTCCTTGTTCAGGCGCTCTATCGTTTGCGGGTCTGCAACATCCACCTGAGATTCATAGGCGGCCAGCGCGCGACGACGGCGAGGCGCAAGAAACAACAGGTCGATAAGAGCAAGAAAACCGCTGATGGCCACAGCCAGCACCAGTACCAGCGGGAAATTAATATGCGTCATTGTGTGCGCTTCACGTCCCTAGTTGTCTACTTTCAGCACTGCCAAGAAGGCATCCTGCGGAATTTCTACGCTGCCCACCTGCTTCATGCGCTTCTTACCCGCTTTCTGCTTTTCCAGCAGCTTCTTCTTCCGGCTCGCGTCGCCACCGTAACACTTGGCAAGAACGTTCTTGCGTAGCGCCTTGACGGTAGAGCGCGCAACAATCTGGCCACCCATGGCAGCCTGGATAGCCACATCAAACATCTGGCGAGGAATCAATTCACGCATTTTCTCGACCAGTTGACGCCCTTTGAAGGCCGCGTTGTCCCGGTGCACGATCAAAGCCAGTGCATCTACCTTCTCGTTATTGATAAGTACATCCAGGCGCACCAGCTTGGCTGGCTGAAAGCGATCAAAGCTGTAATCAAGCGAAGCGTACCCGCGGCTCACCGACTTCAGACGATCAAAGAAATCGAGTACCACCTCGTTCATCGGCAAGTCGTAGGTAACCTGTACCTGAGTGCCAAGAAAAATCATGTCGTGCTGCACGCCACGCTTGTCGATACAGAGGGTGATAACACTGCCAAGGTGATCCTGTGGTACCAAAATGTTGGCCCTCACGATCGGCTCGCGCATCTCTTCGATGACCGACGGGTCAGGTAGGTGCGAGGGGTTATCGACGTAAATGATTTCGCCGTCTTTCTTAACCACCTCGAATACCACGGTAGGCGCAGTAGTAATCAGATCCAGGTCATACTCGCGCTCCAGCCGCTCCTGGATGATTTCCATGTGCAACATGCCCAAGAAGCCGATGCGAAAACCAAAACCTAGCGCCTCGGAGCTTTCCGGCTCAAATTGCAGCGCCGCGTCGTTGAGAGTCAGTTTCTGCAAAGCTTCGCGAAAGTCCTCGAAATCATCCGAACTGACAGGGAAAAGCCCAGCATAGACTTGTGGCTTCACTTTCTGGAAGCCGGGCAGCATCGCCACGTCGGGTGTGGCGGCCAGGGTCAAGGTGTCGCCTACGGGAGCACCGTGAATGTCCTTGATGCCCGCGATGATAAAGCCCACCTCACCAGCCTTGAGGTCCGGAGTTTCCGAATGTTTGGGGTTGAATACGCCAACGCTGTCGACTTGGTGCAGCTTGCCGGTTGACTTGACCAGCACCTTGTCGCCCTTCTTGATACGGCCATGCTTGACTCGCACCAAGGAGACGACACCCAGGTAGTTATCGAACCAGGAGTCGATGATCAGCGCCTGCAAGGGAGCATCAATCTCTCCGACAGGACAGGGAATGGTCTTGATCAGGCTTTCCAGCACGTCTTCGACGCCAATCCCGCTTTTCGCACTACACGCCACTGCATCCGTCGCGTCAATACCGATCACGCTTTCGATCTCGGCCTTGACCCGTTCTGGCTCCGCTTGGGGCAGGTCAATCTTGTTGAGCACGGGCATCACTTCCAGCCCCTGCTCGATCGCGGTGTAACAGTTTGCCACCGACTGCGCCTCGACGCCTTGCGCCGCATCGACAACCAGCAGCGCCCCCTCACAAGCGGCAAGCGAGCGACTTACCTCGTAGTGAAAGTCGACATGGCCGGGGGTATCGATAAAATTCAGCTGATAGGTCTTGCCATCATTGGCTGTGTAATACAGCGTCACACTATGTGCCTTGATGGTAATGCCACGCTCACGCTCCAGATCCATCGAATCTAGCACCTGAGCAGCCATCTCGCGCTCGGTCAGCCCGCCACAAAGCTGGATAAAGCGGTCTGCCAGCGTCGACTTGCCATGGTCGATGTGGGCAATGATGGAAAAATTACGTATTAAGCTCAGGTCACTCACAGCGCGGATCATCCAGACGTGGTTGCCAGACATGGCGATGGACGGGAAATATCCCCGAAAACAGCCGGCGAGTGTACCTGATTACAGGAGACGGTGCTATCGCAGCGCCACCCGCTGACGGAGCCTAACGGCGCCGTACAGCGGACAGCATCAGTGCAGAGAATTACTCCGCCAGGCGGAAAGTAATGTAGCTGGCGCGACCCTGACGAATCACGCGCATGGAGACCGAACGATTGCTCGGCAGATCCTTGGCAATGCTCTCGAAGCTGCTGACAGAGTCAACCGACTGGTTATCCAGATTGGTGATGATATCGCCCGCGCGCAAGCCCACCATGGCCCCAGGGCCCTTGGTCACTTCGCGCACCACAACACCGGTGTGGATATCCAAATTTTTCTTCTGCTCGGCACTCAGCTCAACCACGCTCACACCCAAGCGGTTGTCGGTATTTGCAGGTGTCACCGAGTCGGAGTCACCCAGCGCCGCAACACTGTCGTCTTCCGGCAGGCTACCGATCTTCATGGACAGCGTCTTGCGCGACTTGTCGCGCATCACGACCATACTAGCCTCGCTGCCAGGGCGAACCCGACCAACGGCGTGCGGCAGATCGGAAGAGCGACTGATCTCCTGGCCATTAAACTCCATGATGACATCACCCACCTTCAAGCCGCCCTTGTCAGCCGGGCCGCCGGGCATGATCTGGGCCACCAGTGCGCCAGCGGGCTTGGGTAGCTCAAACGACTCAGCAAGGTCCTTGTTGACCTCCTGAATCACGACCCCAAGCCACCCACGCTGCACAGTGCCGGTGGCCTTGATTTGCTCAACCACGTCCATTGCAACATCCATGGGGATGGCAAATGATAGCCCCATGAACCCGCCGGAACGGGTAAAAATCTGCGAATTGATACCTACCACCTCACCATCCAGATTAAACAGCGGGCCACCAGAGTTACCAGGATTGATGGCCACATCCGTTTGGATGAAGGGCACGTAGTTCTCGTTTGGCAAACTACGCCCCTTGGCGCTCACGATACCTTGAGTAACCGAGTAGTCAAAACCGAAGGGGGAGCCAATAGCCAGCACCCACTCCCCAGGCTTGAGATCGGCAGACTTGCCAATCTTGACCACGGGTAGGTCATCCCCAGCTTCGATCTTAAGCAGCGCCAAATCGGAGCGAGGATCAGCACCAATCAGCTTTGCTTCCATTTCGCGACGATCAGACAAACGCACGTATATCTCATCAGCGTCGGCGATTACGTGATTATTGGTCAGTACGTAACCATCTTTGGAGATGATAAAACCAGAGCCTAACGATTGAGGTGCCGAATGCTCACGCGGCGAAGGCGACTGCGGAAAACTGCGCTCAAAAAACTCGCGAAACAGCGGTGGCATCCCTTCCAGATCCGGCATGCCTTGTGATCCTGCAGTCGGAGTAGCAGAAGCAGCCTGCTTAGTGCTGATGTTAACGATGGCCGGAGAGGCCTCCTCAACCAACTCGGTAAAGTCCGGCAGATCAACCGCCAAAACCATTGACTGCCACCCCAGCAGAGCGGCACCTGCGGTAGCTACAACCCAACGTCGCACTGAGAACATATGCGTGTCTTCTCCTATTGATCAAACGAGAGAAACTGAAGTGATACTACCCCTCCTGGGCGCGCGTCTCCCATGCCACAGCCCCGCCTGCACGGCCAATAACCTGAGGCTGCAAACGCAGGTCGCCTTGCGCCCGGCGGCTATACCAGCGCACCACCAAAAAGCCAATCAGCAGCCCTGCTGCTGCCGCGAGAATCACACCGGGCTCGGCACAGCCGAGCCCCTGCGCAAACAACGCGGCACCAAACAATCCGAAAAGGGGAACCAAATAGACCCAGAATGCACTGCGTACCAGGGCATCTTCAGGAATTCCCACCATGACTTCGTCGCCGACCTGCCATGACTGCCCAGTCAGCGCGCGGACAAAACCCTGAGATGAGCCCGAACCCAGCTTTTGCAACAAGGCCTGACCACAACCGGCCTTTGCCTGACAGGTCCCACAGGTGCTAGAGCGGATCGTCGCCACCCACACAGCACCTGGCTCGGTACTCAGAACCCGGCCACGCTCTTCAATCACTGCGCTGACTCCGCGTCAGGCTCGAATGAAGCCGCTATACGTTCAGCAGCCTCAGGCGGGATCTCGCCAACTACCGTCGCCAGAAAGACACCATCGCCGGCACTAAGCTTGCGGCTCACCGCTACCGTCGGGCCGAGCTGAGCGCGCAGGTCATTCGCCAACCGATCTTCACCCAGCGGCTCGAAAAACACCGTGAAGCGGGCAATACCATCGCTGTAAACGCGACTGGAAACCGCCGGCTCGTCAACCGAGAAGGCACGCACATCTATCGGCCCGCCAGTGAACCCTGGCGGCAACCAGCCAGGCTGCCAGTCAGTCCGCCCTTGCTCGCCTTTTAACGTCACGCCGAGTTGCAGGCAAGCTGCACCGGGCTCCAGGTTGGCGTCAGCAATGTCGGAGTAAGCCAAATTGGTAAACTGAAAACGTTCCAACAGGGTGCCGCGCTCATTGATCAACAAAGACTTGAGCAGCAAGCCTGTTTCAGTGTCGAGATAGAGTTCATAGGCGTAGCGGAAATTGTCACGGGGTTTGACTGAGACCACAGTCGTTGCGTGGTCGGCAACGCGCGTAGTACCAAGCACTTCAAGGGAGTACCACTGCCCCAGTGAGTCAGGATCCTGTGAAGCCTGGGAGGCCGAGTCCCATACAGGACCTGCAGAATAAGAACTGGCGCATTGCACGTGTCCGTCACGACGAACCCATTCGTGGGGCTCACCGTCGGCCTGCAGCAGACGCTCGGTGATTACGTCACCATCAGCTCGATGCCAGACCTGATGGGTAGAGAAACTGCCGGAGCGTTCGTAAACGAACGCTCCGTTGTAACTTACTTGGTTAGCTGCTTCGGACATCCGCTGCAGCCAAGTTACTGCGTCATCGGCCAGCGCTGAGGGCGAGACCAGAAGAGCTGCAAGATAGCCGCAGCCCAAACCGCGCTTCGATATCACTACTATCGTCCTTCTATACTGGCCGCACGCGCGTAGGGAACCAGTTGCGGTGAGGAGAACTGAGCGCTGTTTTCCGCGTGCTCACGCAGATAACGACCAATGCGCTGCTCATGCCAGGCAGACGGCGCCTGCGCAGTCGCGATTGGCTCAGCACCTACACCCGGTGACTGGGAGTAGCCTGCCAGAACCGCCCCAGATCGCGCGGCACTTACAGCAAAGCTTGGCGCAACAACAGGGGTGTCAGCCGCCAAGGTAGGCTGAGCCGGCACATCGCCTTGGTTGACCATTCGCACGCCTACCAACACCGCCATGGTGACGGAGGCGGCCACAGCCACCCGTGTCATGTTGCGCCACAAGCCGGAACGCGCAGGTGCTGTCGCCTGATCCTGCATTTGCAGCTGAGGCTCATCACGCAAGGCTGCAGCGATGCCGGCAGACAAGTCTACCGAACCCTGCCAATGCTCCTTGTGCAGTACCGAGCGCGCTATCTGATAACGCTCCCAAGTACCGCGCAGAGCGGAATCCTGTTCGGTGGCCTGGAGAACACGGCGCACTTCCAGATCATCAGCCTCGTTATCCATGAGTGCGGAAAGAGACTCCTGCAAGACTTCGCTTCTCATTGCTGTACCCCTACTAATGGCCCAAAGGGCTCGCTGCGTTACGCGGCTGACCTACCCATCATGCTTCCAGCAAGGGCTTCAGCGCTTTGTCTATTGCCTCTCGTGCCCTGAAGATACGAGACCTTACGGTACCGACCGGGCAATCCATTACGTTGGCAATGTCTTCATAACTCAGACCCTCAAATTCACGCAGGGTCAAAGCCGTTCTCAAATCATCCGGTAATTGTTGGAGCGTGCGATTGACAACTTGTTCAATCTCATCGCGCAACATTTCCCGCTCAGGTGACTGATTGTCCTTGAGGATGCTGTCACCCTCGTAAAACTCAGCCTCATCCGCCGCTATGTCGGAGTCAGGTGGCCGACGATTGCGCGCCACCAGGTAATTCTTTGCCGTATTGATCGCAATCCGATACAGCCAGGTATAAAACGCGCTATCACCTCGAAAATTCGGCAATGCCCGATACGCTTTGATAAAAGCTTCTTGAGCAACGTCCTGCGCTTCATGGCTGTCGTGCACGAAACGCGTTACCAATGCCAGAATCTTGTGCTGGTACTTAAGCACCAACAGATCAAATGCCCGCTTGTCACCTTTCTGAACACGTTCGACCAACTGCTGGTCGCTGTGCTCAGTCATGTCCAGGCTCCTGTGCGCAACAGGCCAGCCAGACAGCGTTGTTATGGTAGACCCAAGATGTAACCAAAAGTTCTCCCCTCACTCAGGTACAGAAATAGGAGCCGGCTCGTCATGAAAAGTTCCGCACTATAGTATGCAAAAGAGTACAAATTGCCATCACCCCACTCACACTCTTTCACAGCACGACGCTGACGCCAGCAGCAGGCAGTATTGTGAGACAGACGGCTTCTATATACTAGGTCGTCGTACCCGCCTCTTCAGCACGACCCAACATCAAGACGAGAAACTATGACGCAGCAACACGAATATGACGTATTGGTGATCGGCAGTGGCGCCGCCGGACTGACCTTGGCACTGCATCTGGCAAGTGACCTGCGGGTAGCTGTACTTAGCAAGGGTCAGCTTTCGGAAGGTTCAACGTTCTGGGCCCAGGGCGGCGTTGCTGCCGTACTGGACGACAGTGACACCGTTGACGCCCACGTGCAGGATACCTTGATCGCAGGCGGCGGGTTATGCCACGAAGCGGCGGTGAGGCAAATAGTGGGAGACAGTCGCGAAGCCATAGGTTGGCTGGTTGAACAGGGTGTGCCCTTTACCCGTGAGCGTCGCGAAGATGGCAGTGAAAGCGATGATTTTCATCTGACGCGAGAAGGCGGGCACAGCCATCGTCGTATCATTCACGCTGCCGACGCTACCGGGGCCGCCATATTCAACACGCTACTCAAGCGCGCCGAAGCGCATGCAAACATTGAGCTGCTGGACAACCGCGTCGCCGTCGACCTGATCACCTCACAAAAGCTGGGCAGGCCAGGTCAGCAATGCCTCGGCGCGTACATATTGAATCGCTCCAGCGGGCATGTCGAAACAGTTGCCGCCCGGTTTACGGTGTTGGCCACCGGCGGCGCGAGCAAGGTCTACCTGTATACCAGCAACCCCGATAGCGCCTCCGGCGACGGCATTGCCATGGCCTGGCGCGCCGGCTGCCGCGTAGCCAACCTGGAGTTCAATCAGTTTCACCCTACCTGCCTGTACCACCCCAAGGCCAAGAGCTTTCTGATCACCGAAGCGCTGCGTGGCGAAGGCGCTGTGCTGCGGCTGCCGAACGGTGACCGCTTCATGCCGCGATTTGACGCACGGGCCGAACTGGCTCCGCGCGATATAGTGGCACGTGCCATTGACCATGAGATGAAGCGCCTTGGCCTAGACTGCGTGTATCTGGACATCACCCACAAACCGGCAGAGTTCATCCGCAGCCATTTCCCGACGGTGCACGAGCGCTGCCTGGCGTTCGGGATCGACATCACTCGCGAGCCAATTCCCGTGGTACCGGCAGCGCACTATACCTGCGGCGGCGTCATGGTCGAGGCAAACGGCCGCACCGACGTGCAACAGCTCTATGCAATTGGCGAAACCAGCTTTACCGGCCTGCACGGCGCCAACCGCATGGCCAGCAACTC
>Ga0105357_10001170_pt1 | contig 14184 bp, 16 predicted proteins | sample GOMGulsemesocosm_4_FD_83660 | JGI IMG/M metagenome (GOLD analysis project Ga0105357, IMG submission 83660) | Methane-oxidizing microbial communities from mesocosms in the Gulf of Mexico - GOM15B Gulf of Mexico | ecosystem: Environmental > Aquatic > Marine > Cold seeps | place: USA: Gulf of...
AGTGGCTTATTATTTCCAAGTGGTTCGTCTTCTACCACTAATTCAGCAACTAATATTTTAGCTGCTGTTTATGCTATTCTCGATGAAGTGACTAATTTTGTGCGAGTAAGAGGCTATACTGATAACCAAGCAATTAACACTGAAATTTTTTCATCAAACTGGGAGTTATCTGTTTATCGAGCCACTGCTATTTTGCAGGTTTTAGAAAAGTTAGGTATGAACCCAGCTCGAATGGCTATTGAAGGCTATGGACAGTATTACCCTAGCGCTGATAACGCTACCGCGCAAGGGCGAGCAAAAAACCGAAAAGTTGTGGTAGCCATTTCGAAATATGGTTTAGAAAGATCAAACTTGTTAAATACGCCAACAATCAGTGTAAAAGGTGTTGAAGCAATAACAAAAGCAATTGAGCCAGGCGAGCAGAATAATGCCATTAAAATAATTCGTTTAGCTGATGGTGGTATTCGTATCACAACCAGGGACGAAAGTGATGAGGCTTCAAAAGCACAGTAATTGCTCGACTAGTAATCAATTAAATAAAGAAAATAATTAACCTTAAAGTAAGTATTAGGAATAACTATTGGAAGTTTGGACGGTAGCAAATCAGAAAGGTGGTGTTGGCAAAACCACTACCACTATCGCTTTAGCTGGGCTGTTAGCTGAAGGTAACAAACGAGTCTTATTAGTTGACACAGATCCCCACGCATCATTGAGTTATTATTTTGGTATCGAATCTGAAGATTTAGAGTTAAGTGTGTATGATTTATTTACGCAAGTCTCTTCAACTGAACAAGTTTTGCAAAGCTTATGCCCGACAAAATATGATCATATAGATATATTGCCTGCAACAATGGGGTTAGCAACATTAGATCGCTCATTAGGGAATAAAGGTGGTATGGGCTTAGTGTTAAAAAAAGCCATGGAAAAAATTTCACAAGATTATGATTATGTTTTAATGGATTGCCCTCCGGTATTAGGTGTACTGATGGTGAATGCATTAGCCGCAGCAGATAGAATTATTGTGCCAGTGCAAACTGAATTTTTAGCTTTGAAAGGGTTAGATCGAATGATTAAAACCATGGATTTAATGCAAGGGGAACAAGAAAAACCTTTTCACTATACTATAGTCCCCACTATGTTTGATAAACGAACTAAAGCCTCAATTTTAGCTTATCAACAATTGCAGGATACTTATAAAGAAAAAGTTTGGCCTGGGGTTATACCTGTTGATACTAACTTTAGAAACGCCAGCGTTGCACAAAAAGTTCCGTCACATTTTGCTGCAAATACTCGTGGGGTTTTTGCTTATAAAAGCCTATTAGATTATTTAATTAAATCAGCTCAGGAAGTAGAAAAATAAATGGCAAAACCATTAGCAGCAAGTAAAAAAATAATGAAAAATTATCTGTCTGAATTAATGACGGATGAATCTCTTGTGCAAAAAAAGATGCAAGAAAATACAAACACTAGTGTGACGGAAAGTGCGGTTGAAAATAAACGTTTAGAAGTTTTACTAAAAAATGTTAATGCAAACCTTGATGTTCAAGAAACAAAATTCACTACACATAAAAGTGTTAATGAGCCGTTAAGCAATAAGTGCATTGTTAAAGTAGATACAATACAAAATGCAGAAGACACTAACTTAATAACTAAAAAAAGTCATGGTGATGTAAACCTTAAATCTCAAAAATCATATTGCCAAGGTGACTTTCAAGCACTATATTTTGAAGTTGGCGGCTTAACGTTAGCGGTTCCTTTAATTGAGTTGGGTGGTATTCATCAAGTTGATAAAACAACGTCGTTAGTGGGAAAACCTAAATGGTTTAAAGGCGTAATGCTGTATAGAGATGAAAAAATCAATGTTGTTGACACCGCATTATGGGTAATGCCAGAGAAATATGACGAAAGATTGAGGAAATCACTAAACTATCAGTATATTATAATGTTAAATGAAAGTGGTTGGGGTTTATCTGTTGAAAACTTAATTGATACGGTAACCTTAAAACAGGAAGAAGTTAAGTGGGTAGACTCACCGAGTAAGCGCCCTTGGCTAGCGGGTTTGGTAAAAGATAAAAAGTGTGCCTTACTTGATGTTGATTCATTAATTCAATTGCTCGATGATGGTAGCGGAATTAATAAAGTTGATTCATAATGTTATTAACGGTTAAGTAGTTACCAGATTTACTTGAAGGTAAATGAGTATCTTCAAGTTTAACTGGTGTGGGTTTATAAATAATTTGAGAGGCAAGTGGTATGTCTGATGAAAGACGCAGTTCTAATAAAAAAACGGGTGAAAATAACGAGATACTTCAACAAGTAACATTTAAGCTTGAAAATGAAACTTACGGTATTAATGTTATGCAAGTACAGGAGGTCTTACGCTATAATGAAATTGCACCGGTACCTGGAGCACCACTTTATGTACTTGGTATTATTAACTTACGCGGTAATGTTGTTACCGTTATTGATACTCGTTCTCGTTTTGGTCTATCGCCTTGCGATATAACCGATAATACCCGTGTAATCATTATCGAATCAGAAAAACAAGTGATTGGTATCCTGGTTGATAGTGCTGCAGAGGTTGTTTATCTAAAAGCATCTGAAATAGATGACGCACCTAATGTTGGTAATGATGAAAGTGCACAATTTATTCAGGGTGTCTCTAACCGTGATGGTGAATTACTCATTTTAGTTGATTTAGATAAGTTACTCTCCGATGATGAGTGGGATGAATTAAAAGAATTTTAAAAGAACTTTAAAATACTTATTACCTAAGCCACTTCAATAGGCAGAATTCAGCTTGAATTTAATCTAATGTGGGCTTATGTTTTGAGCAGTACCTTTTGTTTTTGATTTGTTGAATTATAAAGCTTATGTCTTTGTTAGCTGTACCTATTATTGCTGTTGTAGCACTAGCTACAAGTGTTTTATGTTTTATTGTAGTGTTGATTAAATCAATAAAACATAAAGCTCAAGTGACTATGTTTACAACTCAATATCAAGCGCAGGAGATAATTCTTAATAATCACCAACGAGTAAATGAACAATTGCACTTTGAGATAGACAAATTACAGAAAGAAAATGAACAAATAATTACAGAAAATAGACAAGTGTTTAAACAACTTGAGCATCGTATTAAAAACTTGCAAACACAAGTTAATGATCAGCATGAAATTATTTCTCAATTACAAACCGATCAAGGAGATGATAAGTTTTATACTCGCGCAATAAAATTGGCTAAAAAGGGTGCTGATATTGATGAGATCGTTACTGAATGTGAGTTACCTTATGCAGAAGTTGAAATGTTAATATCTGTTTATCAAAAAGAAACCCCTTCTTAGTTCTTTTATTGATGACTTTTCAAATTAAATCTGTGTTAGACTGCATCGTTTTTCTGTACTTAACTTTTCATTATTAGCCATAGCAAGGAATTAGGCGCTATGAATTTATCTTTATCTCAATGTTTTCGCATACTTTTATTATTATCTGTTACCTTATTAACTGCTTGCTCTACAATGCCTGAAGATAAAGGTGTTGATGAACCTAGCGACCCACTAGAAATAATTAACAGACCTTTTTGGACTTTTACTTGGGATTATGCCGATAAGTATGTGACCAAGCCCGCATCTGAACTATACACCACTTATACACCTCCATTTTTACGCACTGGGCTTTATAATATGGCGCTTAATTTAAACGAGCTATCAAGTGCTATTAATAACCTTTTACAGTTAAAGTTTCTTAATGCGGCAAAAAGTACCGGCCGATTTGTTTTAAATTCAACGATAGGTTTACTGGGGTTTTATGATCCTGCCAGTGATTTTGGCTGGTCTGGTGATCAAGAGGAATTTGGCGAAGTCTTGGGTAGTTATGGTGTTGGTGATGGGCCTTATCTTGTTGTACCTGCACTTGGGCCAAGTTCAGTTAGAGAAGAGGTAGGTGATTATGTTGATGGTTTATATTGGCCCTTAGCTATTATTGATTTTTGGCCTAATTTAGTCCGTTTAGGCGTACTTGGTTTAGAGAAACGAGCGGCGGTTCGTGATCAAGAACAGTTAATCGTGGAATCTACAGATCCTTATGAATTTGTTAAAAATGCTTATTTTCAAAATATGAACTATCGTTTATACGATGGTGATCAACCTATCGTTATTGATGAAGAGGAAGAGGCTGAAATTGATGCCCTATTAGAAGAATTTGATGACATGGATTAACTTGGTTGAATATATCTAAGCAAAATTAATAAAGATGTACCGAAGTTAACCGCAATTTGCTAGAATTGCGAAAATTTTTTTACTCATGTCAAATTTACGCTTTGACATCACTAATTTGGAAGTATTTAGATGAATATCATTGAAGGTTCATTTGAGGCAAAAGGCAAAAAATTTGCCATTGTTGTGTCACGTTTTAATCATTTTATTGTTGATAGTTTATTAGATGGTGCCGTTGATGCATTGAAGCGCCATGGTAGTGTTGCTGATAATGACATTACTATTGTTCGTGTGCCAGGGGCATATGAACTGCCATTAGCAGCAAAAAAAGTTGCAGCAAAAGGCGAATATGATGCGATTATCGCTATTGGCGCCGTCATTCGAGGCGGCACTCCTCATTTTGATTTTGTTGCCGGTGAATGTAATAAAGGTTTAGCACAGGTTTGTTTGGAATCTGAAATACCAGTTTCTTTTGGTGTTATCACCACTGACTCTATAGAACAAGCTATTGAACGTGCGGGAACTAAAGCGGGTAACAAAGGTGCTGAAGCAGCTCTTGGCGCTTTAGAAATGGTTAACGTTTTAGCGCAACTGTAGGGTATATATTGTGAAACCTTCACCTAGAAGAAAAGCACGTGAACTTGCGTTTCAAGCGGTATTTTCATGGCAAATGAGTCAAAATTCGGTTAATGAAATTGAAGTTAATTTTATAGCAGATAATAGTAAACGTCGATTCGATATAGAGTATTTTCAGCTTTTACTTCGTGGAGTTACGCGCAATGTAAAAGAGCTAGATCTTGCTATTTCTCCGTATGTTGATCGTCCCCTTGATGATATTGACCATGTTGAAAAAGCCATTTTACGGGTGGCTGTTTTTGAATTAAGAGATTGCCAAGATGTTCCCTATCGCGTGGTTATTAATGAAGCAATTGAATTAGCTAAAGCCTTTGCAGCTGATGATAGCCATAAGTTTGTCAATGGTGTATTAGATAAAGCCGTCAAATTAATCCGCCCTCAAGATTAATTAATTTTAATAAACAATACCAATCTCACTAAATATATGATCATTTCTACTGGTTAAAATAACTAACTACTTTGTTGTTTATTTAATAATTAACGCTGCAAGGATGCAGCATTATTAGACAATGCAGAAGCACATTGTCCTGATCAACTAGTTATAAAATAAACGCCTTGTATTTGGTTTTTTCCTTCGTATAAAGTAGAACACTTAATTAATGAAGTTGGTATAACAGCATATTTGTAGTCTATGAAAGAATTTGAGCTGATAAAGCACTTTTTTACCGAACAAGTTGTCAAAAGAAAAGATGTTCTACTCGGTATCGGTGATGATTGTGCTGTTGTTGCGAGTACAGAGAGACAAGACATTGTAGTGACGACAGATACCTTAGTTGCCGGAGTTCACTTTCCTTTAGAAACGTCACCTAAAGCTATAGGCCATAAAGCCGTGGCTGTTAATTTGTCTGATATAGCCGCTATGGGGGCTAAACCAAGCTGGTTGTCTCTTGCTATTACATTACCCGAAGTAAATGAAAGTTGGCTTGCTGAATTCAGTGCCGGCGTATTTGATTTATGTGAATATTATAATGTACAACTTATCGGTGGTGACACAACACAAGGTCCATTAAGTATTACCATTACAGCGCAAGGATTAACGCCTGAAGGTAAATACTTATCCCGCTCAGGTGCTAAGGCAGGTGATTGGCTTTATGTAACAGGTGAGTTAGGTGATGCGGCTTTAGCTTTGCAACATTATAAGAAGCAAGTTAGTGTTAATCCCAGTTTCGTTGATAAAATACATGCTAAGTTAGATTATCCTAAGCCTCGTGTTTTAGCTGGTCAAAGTTTACGCGAATATGCGACTTCCGCGATTGACCTTTCAGATGGCTTGCTAGCTGATTTAGGGCATATCTGCCGCGCATCTAATGTTGGAGCTAATATTGAACTTAATGCCATTCCATTATCCGACATTATGACTAAAACTTTATCATTTGGTGAGGCTGTTAATCTTGCGCTTGGTGGTGGTGATGATTACGAGTTATTATTTACGGTGTCTGAAGATAACAAGGTCGGTATGGAAACAGCCTTGTCTCATGTGGGAACGCCTGTGACATGTATCGGTCAAATAAATGCATCAAAAACTATTTCAACCACGTTAAATAATAAACCGGTGCCAATTAATAGTGCCAGTTTTGAACATTTTTCTACAAACTAGTGCCCTAAATTATTAACCTAAGTAATTCTCAATAATGTATGAAAAATTCTGATAGTAAACCGGCTTTTGATATAACACAACCGATACAGTTTTTAGCATTAGGTTTTGGTAGCGGCTTAGCGCCTAAAGCACCTGGAACATTTGGTACATTAGCGGCTGTTCCTGTTTTCTTACTGTTAACCATGTTAATGCCAACGCCTTTACCTTATGCACTTGCTGTGACAGTGATGGGCTTGGCTGGTATCTATATTTGTGGCAAAGCTGCCGATGATATAGGTGTTCACGATCATCCTGCTATTGTATGGGATGAATTTGTTGGTTTTTTTATTACCATGTTTATGGTGCCAGTAAGTTGGCAATCAATCCTCGTGGGTTTTATACTCTTTAGAGTATTTGATATAGTAAAGCCTTGGCCTATCTCTTTTATTGATAAAAAAATGACAGGCGGTTTAGGTATTATGTTTGATGATGTACTTGCTGGAATATTTGCTTTAGTTATTATGCAGCTAATTTTTTAGTCATTTTCTGTTTTCTTTGTTATTTATTGATTTTGATCAATAGTCTTTTCTCTTGTTTTAAGCTATTTTTAACTCTGAGGTAAAAAAATAGTCTAAAAGCTTGTTTTTTATTTTTCTACCCTCAGCTATTTATTAGGGTAATGAGTATTTATTCGGAATGCTCTCATTTATAGCTCATCGTACTTGCATAAAGTAATCGTTAAAAGGAACACCTATGAAAATAAATCTTTCTGGTCACCACGTAGAAGTTACGGATTCAATTAGAGAACATATAGAGGAAAAGTTTTCTAAAATAGCTAACCACTTTCCAACGTTAATAGCTTTAGACGTTATTATTTCAAAAGAACATCACAAGCATCAAGTTGAACTGATAACAAATTATGAAGGTGGACGGATATCAGTAACGGGCTCTGATGACGTTATGTTTCCAGCTATCGCCAGTGCAGCCAAAAAACTTGATGCTGCATTGAAGCATCGTAAAGGGCAATTAAAAGCAAACCTACATGATAAGCCAATAAGCACAGCCCCTGAAATTGCACATGAGAAAGTACAAGAAATGAATTTAGGATAAATGTAAATACACGTAAACCTTATTTAAAAGCTGTAAATTATATTTGCAGCTTTTTTTCGTCTTCAATTTGTGAAATACCTTCAACTTGTGAAGTATAAACTTAGCTTAACTTGCTTCGTGCGTTGCTTTTTCTTCTTCAAGCTTGGCGCGCTCTGCTTTAGATATATAGCGGGGCTTATTACTGGTGTGTAATTTAGCATTAGCTTTTTTTAGCTTCTTTTTTAAGGTGTCATTTATCTTCTTTTTACGATTCATAGTCGGTTTATCTTCATTTATAGTTAATGGTTAACATTACTTTAATTACTTAGTTATATCACAGGGCAATTAAGGTAATAAACATCAATGGAATATAGGGGAATATAACGGTTGGCTTTAGCGAGTTTTTTAGATAATCAATAATTAAGCCTACTGAGCTTGGACGATTTTCAGACCATTGATGATAAAATTGAAATGCCACTAAATTATTCTCAAGTAGTGCCTGTTCAATTAACTCAATTCTATGGCAGGCTCTGGCTTGATAAGTTTTCCAAATCCCTTCTTGTAACCATAAAATGGCCAATAGTAAAATAATGACTATGCTCTCTTGATAGAAAGTCAACGAAAACAAGGTTACCGCCACAGAAAATAACTTAATAATTAAAGCATATTGTTCATAACGCTCATGGCTGTTGTGTAATGATTGCCACTCTTTTATCAAAAGCGCATTAGATTCTATGGTCATGGGAGTTAATAAACTAGGGGTGGAAGGTATTTGCTGTTAGTATGCGCTCAATTACTTTCCCTTGAAAGTTTTATATCCTAATTCTGAAAATATAGAGGCAACCCCTTGAGTGCATCAATCAATAATGACAAAGCGGCATTATCTTTTTCTTCATTAAACTTACACCCAGATTTATTGAAAAATTTATCTACGCTTGGCTATCAAGAAATGACACCTATTCAAGCCATGAGCTTACCTGAAATGTTAGTGGGCAAAGATGTTATTGCTCAAGGTAAAACTGGCTCGGGTAAAACGGCTGCTTTTGGCTTAGCGTTACTTGAAAAGTTAGAAGTAAAACGTTTTCGCATTCAGTCTATGGTGTTATGTCCAACGCGTGAACTTGCTGATCAAGTGGCTAAAGAAATACGAAAACTTGCCCGTGCTATTCACAATATTAAGGTATTAACTTTATGCGGCGGAACGCCATTTGGGCCACAAATAGGCTCGTTAGAACATGGCGCTCATATCATTGTTGGTACGCCAGGCCGTATTGAAGAACATGTTATTAAAGGCACGCTTAAACTAGATGATTTAAACTTGCTAATACTTGATGAGGCGGACCGTATGTTAGAAATGGGCTTTGAAGCGGCACTTGATAATATCATTGAACGAACGCCCCTTGATCGTCAAACCTTGCTCTTTAGTGCAACTTTTCCAAAACAAATTCAAACCATCAGCGAAAGCATTATGACTGAGCCGGTGATGGTAAAAGTTAGTGCCAGCGAAGATCAATCTAATATTAGTCAGCGCTTTTTTAAAGTTGAAGATGATACGCAGCGATTTTCCGCATTACGTTTATTATTGCTCGATAACCCTGTTGAATCGACTGCTATTTTTTGTAACACCAAAAAAGAAACGCAAGCCGTATGTAATGCTCTGCATGACGATGGTTTTAGTGTTTTAGCTTTACATGGTGATTTAGAGCAAAGGGATAGAGATCAAACTTTATTGCGTTTCGCAAACAAAAGCGTGGCTGTTTTAGTCGCCACCGATGTTGCTGCCCGTGGATTAGATATAGATGCGCTTGATTTAGTCGTTAATTATCATATTGCCCATGACAGCGAAGTACATATTCATCGTATTGGCCGCACTGGCAGAGCAGGTGCTCAAGGTTTGGCTATCTCTTTGTATAGTGATAAAGAGTCATACAAAGTTGGTTTAATAGAGGATGCAATTGATCAAACGATCAAGCCTGAATTATTGCCCTCAACCGAAGTACTAAAAAATGCTAGGCATCAAGCTAAAATGGCCACTATTCAGATTGATGGCGGCAAAAAACAAAAAGTTCGTCCAGGCGATATTTTGGGTGCGCTAACAGCGAAAAGCTTAAATGGAAAAGGTATAGGCGCAGAAATTAATGGCAGCGATATTGGCAAAATCAACGTACTTGATATTAAAGCCTATGTTGCCGTCAATAAAAAAGTTTTGAAATCTGCATTACGAAAGTTAACGAATGGTAAAATTAAAGGCCGTAGCTTTAAAGTACGTCATTTAACTGTATAAATTAACTCTTAATTTAGATTCATATTTTGTTAGATCAATATCAACAATTACTCACACAAAAGGTGCTTTGTGAAGACAAAGCACAACATAATGCTGTACAGGCTTTAGCGAAATTATCTAAGCAACTTGTTTTAGCTGAGTATAACGATGCACAAAGTAAAAAATCATCAATAAACTTTTTCTCAAAAATTACCGTTAATAAAGCAAAACCCGTTATTCGAGGACTCTATTTTTATGGTCGGGTTGGGCGTGGTAAAACCATGCTAATGGATTTATTTTATGAGAATATACCCCTAGAGAAGAAAAAACGTATTCATTTTCATCGTTTTATGGAAAGTATTCATCAAGAATTAAAACAGTTATCGTTAACTAAATCTACGATTGATAATCCGCTTGTACATATTGCGAAACGCTGGGCTGGCGAAATTAACTTACTTTGTTTTGATGAGTTTTTTGTTAGTGATATTGGTGATGCGATGTTACTTTCAGGCTTGTTTGAAGCGTTTTTTACTTCAGGAATAACGCTAGTCACCACTTCAAACTGTCAACCAGAACAACTTTACCGTAATGGTTTACAGCGAGAACGATTTCTTCCAACAATTAACCTTATTAATCAATTTTGTCAGGTGATTTCTATCGATGGTGATATTGATCATAGGCTAACAAACTATAAAAATTATTATAATAACTATTATTTTAGTCATCAAAAGGGTGAGGAATTATTAGCAGAGCGTTTTACACAACTCAGTGCGATTAATACTGACGAAACTACGTTGAAAAATAATAATCTAAAAAGAAGCACTGCAAAAACAATCACGATTAATTACCGTGAAATTAGCTACCTAGGGAAAAGTAGCAAACATATTTGGTTTGACTTTTTTGCCCTTTGTTCAGGTCCTCGTAGCCAACGTGATTATATTAAATTAGCCGATCTATTCGATACTATATTGATAAGTAATGTGCCGCAATTTGGCGGAAAGCTTATACCCGCAGTATTTTCCGGTGTTGAAGACAGCTATCAGCGAAACGGTGTATTGATGGGGGAATTACGACAATTAGATGATGAAGCTCGACGCTTTATTGCCTTAGTTGACGAGTTTTATGATCGAAATATTCAATTAATTATTTGTGCGGAAGTGGATATAACAGATCTCTATCAAGGGCAACAACTTAGCTTTGAGTTTCAACGTTGTCAATCTCGGTTATTTGAAATGCAAAATGACTAACGTTTTTATATAAAATATAGATACACTAAATTTTAGTCATTTCAACTAAAAAATGGTTTTTAAATTAACTGCTATATTTGTTTTATCTCGAATAAAATTTAACCGCGAAAGATCAACAGACCTTCAGCTCTAAACATCTTGTTTCATTGCCTAATATTAATACTGTCATTTAAATGTCATTTAAGCGTCATTTAAGTGTCATGCTTTTGAGTCATGATATACCCGAAACATCTCAAAATGCGAGTTTTAGGGTGTCAAAACAACTCATGTTCAAGGCGCATCTATTTATTGATGGTGTTTCCTTAAAAATAGATGTAACGAAAAGCATTATTTACTCTGGCATCTCCGTAGGGCTGGTTTAGAAATGCCTTACCTAAAGGGATTTCAAATTCCAGCTGAACCCTGCATTTTGAAGTAACACAGAATAAATATCAGCTTAAATTAAAAAGGAGTGTGTGTGACAAAAATTGATGGGCACAAGTATGTTGAAAAAGAACTTAGTTGGTTATCGTTCAACGAGCGAGTTTTACAAGAGGCTGCTGACAAGTCTGTCCCTATTGTAGAGCGGGTGCGATTTTTAGGAATATTCTCTAATAACTTAGATGAGTTTTTTCGTGTTCGAGTGGCAAACGTTAAACGTAAAGTGATTATTGAAAAAAGCCTAGACGATGAAACACCGACAAAAAACCTTTTACGTGCTATTCAAAAGAAAGTATTAAAGCTTCAGGAAGACTTTGAAGTTATTTATTTTGATGTTTTAAAAGGATTAGCACAGAAACATATCTTTTTAATTAATGAAAAGCAACTGAACGAAGACCAAGGGCAGTGGCTCCGAGACTATTTTTATAATAAATTAAAGCGATATATTGAACCCATCATCATTAATAAAGATACAAATTTAGCCTCATTATTAAAGGATGACTTCACCTATTTGATTTGTGAAATGATCAATGGGGATGACATTCAGTATGCGGCTGTTGCTATTCCAACGAGTGATTCCCCACGTTTTATTGAGTTGCCACGTGAGAAAGGCAAGAGGCGGAAAAATATTATCATGTCAGACAATGTAATCCGCTATTGTTTTGACGATATATTTTCACCGTACTTTGACTATAAACAGTACAATGTTTATTCAATGAAAATGACCTGTGATGCTGATTTTGGCTTAACCGATGATATTGACCAATCGTTGTTAGAAAGAATGTCGACAGGGCTTAAGCAGCGTCTTAACTCACAGCCTGTACGCTTTGTTTATGAGCGTGATATGTCACCCACTGCTATTAATATGTTAAAAAACAAACTGGGTATTTCTAGGCACGACAGTATTATAGCAGGTGGTCGTTATCACAATTTTAGAGATTTTATAGGCTTTCCAAATATAGGTCGAAAGCATTTAGAAAACCCTAAAATGCCAGCTTTAATATCGCAAGGTTTTGCTAAATACCCCAGTGTTTTTCAAGCGATTAAAAAGAAAGATATTCTGCTGAGCTACCCTTACCATAAGTTTAGCCACTTTACTGAAATGCTCCGCGAGGCTGCTTTTGACCCTGCTGTTTTTGAAATAAAAATTAGCGTGTATCGAGTAGCAAGTAATAGCCGTATTATCAAATCACTCATTAATGCGGTGCGAAATGGTAAAAAAGTATTGGCTGTTATTGAGCTACATGCACGGTTTGATGAACAGGCAAATATAGAGTGGGCAAAGGTGTTAACCGAAGGTGGGGTGAAGGTTGAGTTTGGTGTTCCTTCTTTAAAATGCCATAGTAAATTATGTTTGATTGGGCGGCATGAAAAGGATAAAGCGGTGTACTACGCCCATATAGGTACAGGTAATTTCCACGAGAAAACAGCAAAAATCTATACCGATTTCAGTTTGTTTACCTGTAATGAAAATATTACAAAAGAAGTGATCGATGTTTTTGATTTCATCGTTCACAGTTATAAACAAAAAGAATTTAAGCACTTAATTGTTTCGCCAATCAGCACGCGAGATTGGATCAATCGGTCGATTGATAATGAAATTAAAATGGCAAAAAAAGGCCATAAAGCAGAAATTCTATTAAAAGTGAATAATCTTGATGATAAAAGTATTATTCGTAAGCTTTATGAAGCGAGTTGTGCGGGTGTGAAAATTCGTATGATTATTCGAGGCATGTGTGTGTTAGTGCCTGGTGTGGAAGACTTAAGTGAGAATATTGAGGTTATTTCAATTGTTGATCGTTTCTTAGAACATACACGGGTGAGTGTTTTTCATAATGCGGGTAAGCCTAAGGTTGTTATTAGTTCCGCCGATTGGATGACTAGAAACATTGATCGCCGAATAGAAGTCGGTTGCCCTATTTATGATGAAGATATTCAGCAACGACTTATTGATGTATTTAACATACAATGGAGCGATAGAACAAAAGCTAGAATTATTGATAAGAAACAAACTAATGAGTATAGACCTCGTGGTAATAAACGAAAAATACGTTCACAAGTAGCCATATATGATTACCTGAAAGCGATTGAAAGTAAAAAAACATGACAGATAAAATGATGAAAAAAAGTGATAACTCAGCGTTGTTAGCGGCATTAGATCTTGGTTCTAATAGCTTTCATTTAATTATTGCCCGTATGAAAAATGGCGTAATTGAACCGGTTAAACGGGTAAAGCACCGCGTTAAGTTAAGAGCAGGGCTAGATAAAGCCAATGAGTTGAATTATGAATCAATTCTACGTGCTGTCTCTAGCTTGAAAGAAATAGGCGATATATTAAAAGAAAGTGAAGTGGGTAAAGTTAGGGTTGTAGCAACACATACCATTCGTGAGGCTAATAATCGTAATGCACTATTAACACTAGCTGAGCAGGAATTAGGCTTTCCAATAGAAATTATTTCTGGCTGTGAAGAAGCTCGTCTTATTTATCAAGGAGTGGTACGCAGTGAGGCGCTACTCGATAGCAGTTTGGTTGTTGATATTGGTGGTGGAAGTACAGAAATAGTGATGGGTGAGGGTAGTGAGACCCTCTATAGAGAAAGCAAAAGTATGGGTTGCATCAGCTTTACTGAACGTTATTTCTCAAAAGAGTTGAGCAAAAAATCATTTGAAAAAGCCGAAATAGCTGCCTTACAGAAATTAGAGTTTTGTTCGCATCGCTTTAAAAAAGTAAAATGGAAAAAT
>Ga0105357_10001172_pt1 | contig 14169 bp, 15 predicted proteins | sample GOMGulsemesocosm_4_FD_83660 | JGI IMG/M metagenome (GOLD analysis project Ga0105357, IMG submission 83660) | Methane-oxidizing microbial communities from mesocosms in the Gulf of Mexico - GOM15B Gulf of Mexico | ecosystem: Environmental > Aquatic > Marine > Cold seeps | place: USA: Gulf of...
AAAGAATCAAGGTAAGCTACTCAAAGAAATTGAAACGTACTTTTATATAGCCGAGCGTGATTTCCCGAATGGTTATGAATGTGTTTCATAATTGAAATTAGTTAAGCTACAGGAAACGGTATCAGTGGGTTTATTGAATTTTTTGTAAAGGAATAAAATAGAGATAAAAGAGTGGTTTTTGAGATCGTGGTTACCGGAATCACAATCCGGGGCTCTACCAACTGAGCTATAGCCACCACTGAGTTTACTTGAAGTGCCTAGTGGTAAGGCGCGGAGAGTGTATGGCATTTATGCGTATATTGACAAGAAAAATATTCGTTTTTGATTGTATTTATGCAATTAACCTGCAACTTATTGATTAAAGCTAACTTAGCTAAAATAAGAATATTTATTATTCTTGAACAACTTACAGCTAAAGTAATGAGTTTATCCTTGGTTTTGTTCTTAGTTTTTGTTATTGCTAAACTAACGAATTCACGTTTAGGAGTTATTTATGGTATTAGCACAAAAGGATACGATAACTGAAAATGATAAACAACAAACTAAACAGGCGTCTGATGCCGCACTAGCTTCAATTTTAAATCTAACTTTTTTGCCCTGTATTGCCTTTATTTGGTTAGTACTAACTATCAAGAAAATGCCAGCAAACAGCATAGGTTATTATCACGCAAAGTTAGCCATTAAGCTTAACCTTGTTGCCTTTGTTGCCCTCGCGGTTGTTTCAGTGTTAATGGTACTCCTAGGAGGGTTTTATTCTGCTTGGACATGGGTTTATGTTATTACTTATTTTACCTTTGTACACACCACATTTATTATCTTGGCCGTTTGGGCGCTTACGCGTGCTTGGTCTGGATTAAAATTAAAGTAGCTGAACCCATACCACCTCAAGATGCGGGTTTCAGGACTAAGACATAGTCACCACCAGCATAATAACATACGGTGATCTTAGCATAGTGTTTAACCGCGACCTTGTTAACAAAAAATGATTTTGTTGATCAACTATTTTTGAATAAAAGAGGGTTTCCTGATTTTAAAATCACTACAGCACGAGTCAGAAAACCGATCCCTACTAGCATTACAATTACTGTAATTATCAGCCCACCAGTAAAACTTTCGCTTTTTTCTGCAATTATGCCAACCAACGCAGGTGCAATAACCTGTGCAAGCCCATAGCTGAACGTGAGGTGGCTCATCGATTTTGACGGGTTTTCTGGATACAAGCGCCCTACCATTGAAAGTGTCATACTAACAATACCAATAAAACTGCACCCATAGAGTACAGCACTAATAAAAACGACGGTTGCAGAGGGGTCAAACAAAAGTAAAGCAGTACTCACCATATTTAGAAAGTAGGCTTGAAATAATGATGGCCAGAGGCCAGCCTTTCTTACATAAATGTCCCACAGCCAGCATCCCGGTGCTGCTGCAATACCCAGCAATAGCCAAACTACCCAGCCAAGGCCTTTCATATCAGGCAACAATTCAACTATCGCAATCAGAAATGTTGCCGTTACCACATAGCCAAAGCCGGCGCAAAAATAAGCCGATTGCAAGGTTAGAAAAAACTGTTTTGAAGGCAATGGTTGAGTTTCTTTATGCTCAGTGTGTTGTGTACCTACTGTCGATTTAGCAAAGTTGGGGAACCAGAGCAACACGGGAATAGTAAGTATGAGAGCCAACAGGCCATAGATTAACCATTGCTGATCCCATGTGTAGTCGATTTTTATAAGTTGGGCAATAATCGCTGTCAGAACAATGCCGATCCCTAAGCTTGAAAAAAAAATGCCAAGTTCAGCTTTCATTTTATTATGCCTAAGCCAGTGCATCAGTAACCCACCACCCAACAAAATACCTGCGGCGCTACTTAACCCCGAAACAAAACGTAATAGATACCATAACCATTCATTCGTTGTCGCAGCCATGCACAATGTAGTAACAACTGCTGCTATCAAGCCATAACGATACAGTTTAATTTTTAATTGCAGGTTATGTATGAAAGAAATAAGCAATGCGCCACATAAATACCCGGCATAATTTGCCGCGGCTAAGAAGCCCGCGACAGTCTCTGTAAGACCAATATCTTCGGCCATTTCAGGCAACATCGGTGTATAAGCAAATCGAGCGATACCGACAGTGATCACTCCTCCTGTTACACAAGCAAGCTGAATTTTGGATTGTTCTGATAATTTCAAATTACATTACTCGTCAAGGATATATACCTAAATGAATTCAAAAAGCAGGTTTTAGTTGGAATAAGAAACGTTTTAGGCACAGCTTCAAGTTCCAGGCTGAGCCTTTTAAATTCGCCCTACGGGGACTTCAGCGCAAATCACGCTCATCGTTGTCTCTGTGTTTAATGGATCAACCATTAATAAAAAGTTACGCCTTGATCAAGGTTTGCTCTGTGGCCCTAAAACTCACCTCTTGAAGTAGCTTTGGTATAAATACTATACTGTAACTTGTTGATATGCCCAAGTTAACCAAGGGAGTAAAGCAATCAGGTCTGACTTTTCAACCGTAGCGCCACACCAAATACGTAAACCTGCTGGTGCGTCACGATAAGCGCCAATATCATAGGCAACGCCTTCATTATCGAGTAATTTCACAATGGCTTTCACTTGATCCGCATCGGCTTTTAATTCAAAACATACGCTGGTGTTTGAACACGTTTCAGGTGTTTTTGCTAAAAAGCTTATCCAGTCGTTTTGGGCGACAAATTCGGCTAATACCGCTAAGTTACCTTGGCTCTTTTCTATAGCCGCTGATAAACCACCAATATCATCAACCCAGTTGAGCGCATCAAGATAATCTTCAACACATAACATAGACGGTGTATTTATAGTGGCTCCTTTGAAAATACCGTCAATTAACTTACCTTTTTTAGTTAAGCCGAATACTTTAGGGATTGGCCAAGATGGCGTATAAGATTCTAATCGTTCTATAGCTCTTGGGCTTAAAATTAACATACCGTGAGCACCTTCGCCGCCGAGTACTTTTTGCCAGCTAAAAGTCGCGACATCAACTTTGTTCCAATTAATATCCATGGCAAATACTGCACTGGTAGCATCACAAAGGGTTAAACCAGTACGCTGGTCGTTGATCCAATCGACATTGTCAACTTTAACTCCCGAGGTTGTGCCATTCCAAGTGAAGATAATATCGTGATCAGGGTTGGCCTGCGCAAAATCAGGGAGTTCACCATATTCCCCTGTAAACATACGGGCGTTGTCTAATTTTAATTGTTTCGCAACGTCTGTTCCCCAACCTGAACCAAACGACTCCCAGGCAAATACATCAACTGGACGCTGACCTAACAGAGACCACATCGCCATTTCCATAGCACCCGTATCAGATCCGGGTACAATACCTACTTTATAGCCTTCAGGTAAATTCAATAAACGTGACGTTTCAGTAATTGCTTTTTGTAAGCGCTTTTTACCAATAGTACTACGATGAGAGCGTCCTAAACTGTCGGTATTAAGCGCAGCAAGATCATAACCCGGACGTTTTGTACATGGGCCTGAAGAAAAGTTAGGGTTAGCCGGTTTAATATTTGGTTTCATTATGTTCCTTGATAATTTGGGCATTGTTGTTCTGTATTATTCGATTTTTATACGAAAGTAAGCTGAGTAAAAGTTAATTTGATGAAATTGGATAAATACTGCCTTAGTTAGAATAAATATTCAACAGTGCTGGCGGCTAATTAAGCAACATTAGAATTGAGTTCAAAGCTTTAACAAATTTAATTCCCATCGTATTTAGATACCTGATATGATCTTTTTTTATTCACTGAATAAATATTAATTAATTATTAGGAAGAAAAATGTCAGTTAACGTTTGTGATACAGCACTAGAAGCAATATCTGCCATTGAAGACAATGAGTTTATTTGGACTCACTCAATGGCTGCTACCCCAAGAATTCTTCTCAATGCATTAGCTGTACATGCTAAAACGCGACAGAATTTAACATTATTACAGCTCCACACTGAAAGAGCTGAGTCTTTAGCATCACCCGAGTTGTTTGGTCATTTGCGCCACCGTTGCTATTTTAGCAGCACATCAACACGACCCCTTATGGCTGTTGGCGAAGCGGATTATGTGCCAATGTTTCTTTCAGAACTCCCTAAGTTATTTAAATCGGGTGAGCAAGTAATAGATACCGCTATTATTCAAGTATCACCGCCAGACATTCACGGTATATGTACCATGGGGATTTCAGTCGAAGCAACAAATTCGGCTTGTCTCGTAGCAAAAAAAATCATTGCTCATATTAACCCTAATATGCCCAAAACTCATGGTGATAGCTTTATTGCTTACGATAGATTTCATAGTGTCTATTGGCAAGAAGATGAGTTACCTTCACATCCGCAAAGGGAGCTTGATAAAGTCACTCAAGCTATTGGTAAAAATGTTTCTCTGTTAATAAATAATGGCGATTGCTTACAAATGGGTATTGGTGCTATTCCTGATGCCGTATTAACGTATTTAACCGATAGAAAAGATTTAGGTGTGCATACAGAAATGTTTTCTGATGGCTTACTTGATTTAGTTAATACTGGCGTGATCACTAACCGACTAAAGAAAACTCACCCTGGAAAAATAGTCACCGGCTTTGCCATTGGCACACAAAAATTATATGACTTTGTCGATAGTAATCCACAAGTCGTATTTTTAGACATAGAGTATGTTAACGATACCGAAATCATTAAACGAAATGATAATGTCGCGGCAATTAATAGTGCATTGCAAGTCGATTTATCGGGTCAAGTTTGTGCTGACTCAATCGGAACCTCAATCTATTCAGGTGTTGGCGGACAAATGGACTTTATTCGTGGCGCGAGTTTGTCAAAAGGTGGCAAAGCGATAATAGCATTACCTTCAACAGCTAAACATGGTCAATTATCGCGTATTGTTACCACATTAGATGCGGGTGCTGGCGTAGTAACCACCCGAGCTCATGTTCAATATATAGTAACCGAATATGGTATTGCTAACTTGCGTAATAAAAGCTTAAAAGAGCGTGCTAAAGCGCTAATTGAAATTTCACATCCTGACTTTCGTGATGAATTAACAGAGAATTGTCATAAAGTTTGGGGAATTCCTCTCTAATGTTTCTCTACTTCTTTAAAGCTATCAACTTGCAAAATCTGCCTATGTATTAATCTACTATTAATATATACAGGTATATAAAACCTAATTTAACTCAGGGCGCCTTTTATGTCTCTAGAAGCAATTACCCGTCAACTTTCAGCTAAAAGGATTACAACAAAAAATAAAATTCCACCCGTCGAAGATTGGAACCCTGAGTACTGTGGTGAAATGGATCTTCAAATAAAAAGTAATGGTGACTGGTTCTATGCGGGGACAGTTTTCAAACGCGCCAGTTTGGTTAAATTACTCGCTTCTGTACTTAAAATGGAAGGAGATGAATACTATTTAGTAACGCCTGTTGAGAAAATAAAAATTACCGTTGATGATGCCCCTTTTGTTTTAACCGAATGGTATTGGCAAGATGAATCTCAAACTAACATGTGTGTTAAAAATAATGTTGGCGATGAGTTTGTTTTAGATGCACAGCATCCATTCTCGGCTAACGAAACAGGAGAGTTATACGTTATAGTTCGTCGAAACCTATTAGCGAAGATACATCGTAATGTTTATTACCAATGGATTGATTTAGCTAAAGAGGTGCCAACAAGAAACGGCACTGAATTAGTATTTATCAGTGCCGGCTGTGAATTTAGTCTCGGTTTTTTTTAAATTGCGAGTTATTAAAAGCAACGAGTTTCGAAATCCACTCTGCACAGGTTTTCGCAACTCGTAACTAGATACTGTATTTCTGGGTTAAATAACTCTAGAAAAACGTTGCTGATTAATATGTTTCTTCATATAAGCATCAAAACTCATACAAACAATACGAATAAGTAAGCGAGCTTTTTGCGCAACTTGTATACTATCGGGTGTATTAACAACGAGATCATCAGCGATAAAGGTATCAAGTAAGGGTAGATCATCACTAAAGTAACTATCAAAATCAATATTATACTTTTCACTGATTTTATTTTTATCTAGAAATAAATTACACATTAATTCACGAATAACTTCACCCCGAATAATATCATCTTGTGACAAGCTTACGCCTTTTACTTGGGCATGTTGCTGTGTTTCAATCGCTTGGTAATAGGTTTTTAGAACTTTAATATTTTGGCTAAAACTATCACCAATAGCGCTAATTGATGATACGCCAAGACCAAGCAAGTCACATCCACCTTTGGTTGTGTACCCTTGGAAGTTTCGATGTAAAGTGCCGTTGCCTTGGGCAATTGACAATTCATCGTTAGGTTTAGCGAAATGATCCATACCAATAAAGTCATAGCCATAATCACATAATGTTTCAATGGCAAGTTTCATTAGTGCAAATTTTTCTTCGGTATTAGGTAACCATTCATCACGCAATTTACGTTGAGCAGCAAAGCGGTTAGGAATATGTGCATAACTAAATAGTGAAATTCTATCCACATCCCATTCATGGGCTTTGTCTAGCGTTTTGGCAAAGTTTTCTAACGTTTGGTGAGGTAAACCATAGATTAAGTCGATATTAATTGACTTAAAACCAACCGCTTTGGCATGGCCGATAAAATCACCAATAAATTGTGTTGATTGCACCCGGTTAATGGCTTCTTGGACTTTTAAATCGAGATCTTGTACGCCCAGACTTAAACGATTAAAGCCGAGCGAAAACAAATGTTCGGCTAAATTCATTTCAATTTCGCGCGGATCTATTTCAATACTCATTTCTAAATCATCAGAAAAACTAAATTTTTCTTTTAATAAATTAACTAATGTAGTGATTTGTTTATGCGTTAAAAAGCTTGGTGTGCCCCCACCCCAGTGTAATTGTTTTACGGTATATTCTGTAAATAAAGGCGCTTGCAAGGCAATTTCTTGCGCTAAATATTCAAGATAGGTATCCGCTTTATCACGATGACGGGTAATAACTTTGTTACAGCCACAGTAGTAACAAAGTGTATGACAAAAAGGTATGTGCACATACAAAGATAACTCACGATTCGGAGAGTCCTTTATTGCTTGTACAAAATCGCAATGCTTAAAATTATCATGAAACTCTAATGCCGTGGGGTACGAAGTATACCGTGGGCCACTAGTATTATATTTACTGAGTAATTGAGGATCAAAAAATTGACTAACTTGCATTTTATTCACACCTTAAGTTCAGGCACCATTTAAATAACGAAAGTACATTATACACAGCGAAAACTTAACAGTATTGATTGAGCGCAAGCCTTTCCATTTTTTAATCGTTGAACCTTCTAAATAGGCTAAACAGCCTACTCAGCACATTGAATACAGTTTATCGCTGCAGGTTGCACTTGTAATCGTTGCTTTGCTATTTCTTCGCCACACGTTTGGCAAACACCATAACTACCATTTTCCATACGCGTGATCGCATTGGATAAATGCTGAATTTCGACTTTTGCTTCAGATTCAAGTGCGTTGAGCACTTCTTCATTTTCACGTTCACCCGCTTGCTCTGCCCAATCGGTATCTCGCCCATCAGCAAAGTCGCGATGAATGGCAGTAATACGTTGTTGTAGTTCAACAATTCGTTTAGTAAATTGTACTTTTAATTGTTCTGTCATAATTCATATCTCAAAGATAAAAGGGGTATTCCCAAAATATTTCAATCAGGAATCTAAAGTTTAACTGTTCTATAGTCAAGCCACATGAGGATGCGTATTTCAAGACGCCAGAGCCAATCAAGTTATACTTTTAGTATACTCATTCTTTCAACCGTATATTGTTGAAGTAGATCAAGGTCTTTGACTATTTCACCGTGTAATTGTGCTTCTATGGTCATCCGTTGATAATCTTGCTTCATACGCTGTGACTTATCTAATTGTTTCCGCCCATCAAGAATAGAAAGGTGCTTAATTTCATTATATAATTTAAATATAGCAGGAAATTGTAGTGCTAGTTCGCTGCTCATTTTCAACGAAGTCAATAAAACAGATAATCGCCAGCTACCTTCACTGAAGTCACATTGCTCTTCTTTCATGGCGCGAGTAATAATCAGCACACTGGCAAGCACTTTAAGATCATGGGAAGCAAACACTTGCTGACGAGTTAATTCAGCTTGCCGCTGCAATTGTTTTTGCTTGGTCAGTTGTCGTAATAATTTGCTTGCAAAGAAAGATAAAACAGTAATAATAACCACAGCGAATATAATGGCAACAAGCCAGTAAGCATTCATATTAGAGGGCCTTATTCAAACTTATCAAAGTCACCGGGCAAAGGTGAATTATCTAATTTGTCCCATAAATCTTCCTCTGAGGCAACAGCAGCATTATTTACTTCAGCTTCAGGCTCTTCGTTTTCAGCTAGCTTCTCAGATAATTGTTGATGGCGTTCCATCATTTCATTAAAGTAATCGACTTCTTGCTCTGTTAAGGCTAGCGTTTCATCTTGCTTTGCCAAAATAGTTTGTAAACGCTCATCAGCTTCAATACCATCCAACTCTTGAGCAATGCCTGCCAAGTTTTGAACCGCACTTTGCTCTGTCTCTGCGTTCACTACACGTATTGCCGCGATAGGATCTTGCTTAGCTTTTATGGCATTATCTGATTTTTTCTTAGTTGCAGCCGCAGCTCCTCCCAAATCTATCGGCGTTTTATTGCCAATGCGAGGATCTTTATGTTTATCCGGCTGTTGACTAGGATTTTTAACCAACAGCGCTTCTTGCTGACGATTGCCTGGTTTTTTACCCTTCTTTTTACGCAGCCTTTTTTCAACATTCGCTAATTCAACTTTACTTAACTTAGGTTTAGCGGTGGGTGCGCCACCTGGTTTTCTAGATTTTTTAGTACGAGCCATGAACTTGATGCTTTTTTAACTATTAATGGCGCTATTTTACGTCATTAATAGTTAAAAAGTAATGAAAATTTAGTCACCGGTTAATCGTTATGAATAACGAAGATATTCCAATTAGACTTTAAGGTAGGAGTTTGAAAGGATATATCAAGCAAGTATTACCGTTTTATCTCCATTTAAACACACCCGTTGCTCTGCATGAACTCTCACCGCATGACTCAATGCCGTTGCTTCTAAGTCATGCCCCATGTGTACCATTTGCTTAATGGTGAAAGTATGATTTATTGGTTTCACTTCTTGCGCAATAATAGGACCTTCATCCAAATTAGCTGTCACGTAGTGCGCCGTGGCTCCAATAACTTTAACGCCTCGAGTATGCGCTTGGTGATAAGGACGAGCACCTTTAAAACTAGGTAAAAATGAATGATGAATATTAATAGCGCGTCCTGCTAATTGCTGACATAAATCATCTGATAAAATTTGCATATATCGTGCTAATACTAATAAATCGGTCTTTGTTTCTCTCATTAATGTTAGTATTTTTGCTTCTTGTTCGGCTTTGCTTGTGGTTGTGATAGGCAAGTGGTGAAAGGGTACACCATGCCAATCAACTAAAGCTTTACAATCTTGATGATTTGACATTACTGCGACAATATTTATTGGCAAAGCACCTGATTTCCATTTAGTTAACAATGACACTAAGCAATGATCGTCTTTTGATACGGCAATAATCACATTGGGTAGATCAGCTGTATTACGTAATTTATATTCCATAGATAAAGGTTTAGCTAACGCATCAAGCGCTTCGACAAACTCGCTAGCAGAAACGGTTAAATTACGATCATCAAAGGCAATACGAGAAAAAAATGTTTCGGTATAAGGATCACTATATTGTGATGTTTCAGTAATAAAAGCGCCATGCTCAAATAAGCTTTGCGATACTTTAGCTAATACGCCGGAATTATCTGGACATTGCCAAGTAAGAATATAGTGATTAGGAGAAGATGGGTTAGGATCCGTCATGATGTATAACTAGTGCGATAAATAAAAATATAGGCCATCATTAGTTATTTCTTTCATTAATTCCAGTGTTTAATCACTTATTTAGGACTTATGTAGATTCACTCGATAAGCGATGCTTATTCTTTATATAAAGTTGCTCTACTTTTTCACGCGCCCAAGGGGTTTTTCTAAGAAATTTCAAACTCGATTTGATACTGGGATCTTTGGTAAAACAATTAATGTTAATTTGTTTCCCTAACGCTTCAAAACCGAAAAACTCTTCAAGCTCAGTAACAATAGCTTTTAACGTGATGCCATGTAGTGAGTTATAAGGTTGGTTATCCATAAATAATACTGTATTGAAAGAAAGTGATTAGATTATAACAAAAAAGCACCCACCTTCAAAAACAAGTTCTGAAGATGGGTGCTAATAATCAGTAAATTATTTACCCGTTAGTTTTTATACAAGGTGTGCTGCTAACTCATCAGCCCCACCAATGTGCTTACCATCAATGAAAACTTGCGGAACCGTATCCGCATTGGCAATAGCGCGCATAGCTGAAATACTAATTTCCTCTCCTACAGTCAACTCTTCGTATTGTAAGCCTTGCTGTATCAATAAATCTTTTGCTCTAGCACAATGCGGGCAACCTGGTTTAGTAAACAAACTAACCTGTGATGTTTGTACTGCTTCTGGATTAATGTATTCAAGCATAGTGTCAGCATCAGACACTTCAAACGGGTCGCCTGGTAAATCAGGCTCAATGAACATTTTTTGAATAACTCCGTCTTTTACTAACATTGAATAACGCCAGCTACGCTTACCAAAGCCTATGTCAGTTTTATCGACTAACAAGCCCATACCATCAGTAAAATCACCATTTCCATCAGGAATAAAGCTAATGTTCTCAGCGGCTTGATCTTCTGCCCATGCGTTCATGACGAATGTATCATTAACCGATACACATAAAATTTCGTCAACACCATTGGCAGCGAACTTACCTGCTAATTCATTATAACGTGGTAAATGCGACGAAGAACAAGTAGGCGTGAAGGCACCCGGTAAAGAGAAAACTACCACGGTTTTTCCTGCAAAAATCTCCTGAGTATCACGGCTATTCCAATCGTCATTGACACGAATAGGGAATGTTACTGCCGGGACTTTTTGACCTTCTTTATTCTCAAATTTAGCATTATTGGTAGACATATCATTTCCTTAATTTTTAAAAGCTACTGATGTAAATTGATTTCGATACGGTTATTATTCACCACAAAACAAAATATTTAAAATGATTTAAACTGGCTACCTTAATCGTTAAAGCAGATTAGAATAGATTGAACTAATAACAAAGTGAGCGTTTCAATTAATAGCCTTTGAGGATGACAATAAAGCTAATTAGTAACATGGATAAATGCCTTTATAATATTTACAGCATTGATTCGTATTGGCTGATGGTTTTACACACTTCTATTTGGTTAGTCGAGTGAAAGATAACACTGCGCTTTTTACTCGTACAATATTCTACAAAAAAGCTTTTAACACTTTCTCTAGATAAGGTGATTTCTTTTAAATATGTCACTTCTTCAAGTGAAAACTGATCTAACTTAGGTTTTAAGTCAATCAATATTTTATCTGCTTTTAAACGTACTTTAGTATCACTAAATTTGGCAAAAACATCTAACAATGTGCTTTTTTGATCGTCATAAAATTTAGTCACTTCAGGCTGAGGATAAAAATGTAAAAATAATGCTGCAGTAATGATTAAGATCAATAAATTTTTCATAAAATCTCGTATATTAGTATGCTCTAATATGTTATTGTATTTTACAACAATAACATAATGTTTTTTTCAATACTAATTAGCATCTTCTGACTTCTAAGGATTCATCGTGAGCGCTAACGAAAAACCATCACCAAAAAAAGCAGTTCAAATACCTGTTACCAATGTCAAAATACATCCCGCAAAAAATAGCCGTGAACGCTACAAACCCGGCGACCAAATATATGTGCGAAAAAGTTCAGGCTTTTTTCAAAAATTAAGACAGCGCATGAATTTAGTTTATTTTGCCTTTTTTGCCATGCTGCCTTGGTTACAGTTTAACGGTCATCAGGCCGTTTTATTTGATATTAGTGAACAACGCTTTACCTTGTGGAGCTTAACCTTATGGCCACAAGATTTAACATTATTGGCTTGGTTATTTATCTTTGGTGCTTTCTTGTTGTTTTTCGTTACCACCTTTTTAGGTCGTGTCTGGTGTGGTTACATGTGCCCACAAACGGTATGGACCTTTATTTTTATTTGGTTTGAAGAAAAAATTGAAGGATCTGCTAATCAACGTAAAAAGCTAGATCAACAGAAAATGAACGGTAATAAATTATGGAAAAAGACACTTAAGCATGCCAGTTGGTTGCTTTTCTCATTATTTACCGCCATGACTTTTGCTGGTTACTTCTCACCCATGAATGAACTATTTGTTAATATAGTTACGCTAAACACTTCTGTGACTATGGCAATAATCTTAACCTTTTTTACTTTTGCCACCTATGGCAACGCCGGCTGGATGCGTGAAGTTGTCTGTTTACATATGTGCCCTTATGCACGTTTTCAGTCAGCCATGTTTGATAAAGACACCCTAACCGTTGCCTATGACACTGACCGAGGTGAAAACCGTGGTGCCCGTGGTCGAAAACAAGACCATAAAGCCATGAATTTAGGTGATTGTATTGACTGTAATTTATGTGTTGTAGTATGCCCTACGGGTATAGACATTAGAAACGGCTTGCAATACGAATGTATTAATTGTGGATCTTGTGTGGATGCCTGCGCTGGCGTAATGACCAAAATGAAATACGATCAAGGTTTAATTCGCTATACCACTGAGCATGAACTTGACGGGAAAAAAGTCCATTTTATTCGTTCGAAATTAATAGGTTATGCTGTCATATTGATGATAATGAGTACTATGTTGATATTAGAAATTGTTAACCGAGTCCCTTTATCATTAGACATTATTCGCGATAGAACTGAGCTAGCGAAAGAAAACTTTAATGGTGATATTGAAAACGTATTTACCTTAAAAATTCTAAATATGTCGCAAACTGATAACACTTATAAATTATCAATAAAAGGCCTAGATAACCCTCAGTGGCATGGTAAACAAGAGGTTATTGTTAAAGCCGCAACGGTATATACTTTGCCCATTAGTGTTTCCGTAGATCCTTATGAACTAAAGGGCTACATGACTGATATCACGTTTAGTGTTGAGCAAATATCACCAGAAGATGACGTTAGTATTGAACATGAAAGCCGTTTTTTCAATAAACGCTAAGTGAGACCAAGTGGCACAATTTGATTTTAAATCATTATCACCTGATACCATTATTGATGGGTTAGAGAGTGCTGGTTTTACCGTTGATAGCGGTTTATTACCACTGAACAGTTATGAAAATCGTGTTTATCAATTTCATGATGAAAATCTAACTAAATATGTTACTAAGTTCTATCGACCACGGCGCTGGGAACTAGCACAAATTCAGGAAGAGCATGATTTCTCCTTTGAACTTGATGAACGTGAGTTACCCATAGTCGCGCCATTAAAAGTAGAGGGTAGAAGCTTATTTGAGCATCAAGGTTATCATTTTGCGGTATTTCCATGTCGTGGTGGTCGTATATTTGAAGTGGACAATTTAGATCAACTTGAATGGATGGGACGCTTTATTGGTCGCATCCACGCAGTATCTTCACTATCATCATTTAAACATAGGCCAAACTTCAACGTCGATGAAATGCTTTACCAAGCACGTAATATTATTAGCGATAGCGGTTTTGTACCTAAAGTATTACAACTACCCTTTTTTACTATTTTAGACCAAGTGATTGAAACAGCAGCAGAACAATACCAACCTGAACAGCAAATACGTTTACACGGTGATTGTCATGCCGGTAATATATTATGGCGAGACGAAGGGCCACACTTTGTTGATTTAGATGATTGTCGTACGGGACCCGCCATTCAAGACTTATGGATGATGCTTTCAGGCGATAGACAACAAAAATTGTTACAAATTGACACGCTTTTAATGGGCTATGAAGAGTTCTTTTCATTTGAATCTAAGCAACTTATTTTGATAGAATCATTACGAACTATGCGCGTAGTGAATTATATGGCTTGGTTGTGTAAGCGTTGGCAAGATCCCGCCTTTCCCCACAACTTCCCTTGGTTTGATACTGAGAGATATTGGGAGGAGCAAATATTAATGCTAAAAGAGCAAATGT
>Ga0105357_10001177_pt1 | contig 14125 bp, 15 predicted proteins | sample GOMGulsemesocosm_4_FD_83660 | JGI IMG/M metagenome (GOLD analysis project Ga0105357, IMG submission 83660) | Methane-oxidizing microbial communities from mesocosms in the Gulf of Mexico - GOM15B Gulf of Mexico | ecosystem: Environmental > Aquatic > Marine > Cold seeps | place: USA: Gulf of...
AGCAAACTATGGAGATTTTGATGGGGCTCGTCCTCCTTCAATGCATCCATTGCAATTTTCTCTGCCTCATCAGCAAAGCCGGCCTCCAGAAGTAAAAAACCTTGATTCGCAACTGACAATGTATGCTTGAGTTTAGCTGACTTCTTATATTCCTCAACCGCTTTTATTTTAAGGCCAGCCTCTTGCGCTCTCGTGCCAAGATTATTCAAAGCAGCAACATTACTTTCATCTATTTTTATAAGCCTAACGTAGTTAGCCACTGATATCTCATCAATATTTTCTTCACCTGCAAAATAAGCCGACTTAAACAGCGCTTCTGCATTTACCGGATCAAACTCTAATGATTTATCTTTGCAATAAACTGCCATCCGTTTATCACCCAAAGACTCTTCAATTTTTGAGAGTGCTTCATATAGGCTAGCCTTCTGTTTTTCATCCACAACAGCACGCAACCTGTCATTCAGGAGCTTCTTTGCCTCAGCCGATCTCTCTTCTCTATCTAGGGAGTATGAAAGATTCACCACAGCCCTTGTCTTCAACACCCCTGACACTGCCTCCGCTAAAGCTGAACGCCACATTTCGCTTTCTTTACCATACTGCATACCATCTCTAAGACAGAATGAAAGCCACATTAACGTATGGAACTTTGACTCTTCACTCTTTGCTTGACGCACCAAGCTCTCCAGCTCAAAAATCGCCTTATAATCTTTCAACTTGTCAAATCTCAAGTACAAGTAAAAAGCTTTATTTTCCTCCAGCTTTACCTCATCTACCTCAGCTGCTGCATACTTTCTAAACGCTGCTTCCGCTTCAGCAGAATCACCTTCTTCAACCGCTCGATACATATCATCCAGCGATTTATCTTCTTTTTTCTCGTACGCAACCTCTGCTTGCGCCTCTTCAACTTCAAGGGAGGGCTTTTCCTCTTGAGCACCTAGCCTCTCCCGCCCCAAATTTTTTTCTTGGGGGATAGAGGCCTGTAAGCCAACCTCGGACCCAGCGCCCTTATAGTTCAGTGACGTAAGCCTAGATATGAAGCCTGACATTCCTTCTCGATAAAGGTACAGCGAAAACAGGATGACGATAGCTATCGAATTATCCGTAATAAACTCAAGGGTCAGCTTGAGGGCTTCCAAAAACATAGCTTGTGGCTCGCTCATAAATTTCCTTTTTATCAGCCAAAAATTTTCAGACTCGGCATCAAACCAAATCACAGCACTGCAAGGCTACGTTATCAATAACTGATTTCAGCTAAAGATTTACGTTCTTTAGAGCCACCCCCTAAAATCAATTTATTCGCTACAATCCTTGCAGATGATTGCCAATTTAACAGTATATTCCACACCATCTCCAATCACCCAGCGGTGACATTTAGTCAAAAGCTAAAAACGACCGTTTTTGACACCTCACAGATCCGCCTGCCCGAAGGTATCATAAATTAGGGTTTACACACTTACGAAACCACAATATTATGAACCCTTATTTATGACACTAGCGGATTACCCTCATGAGCCGAACCTTTGCTTACTGCCGCGTATCGACCACCGATCAAACAACCGAGAACCAAATACAAGAAATCCGCACGGCAGGATTTTATTTAGAACCACAGAGAGTGATTGAAGAGACTGTCAGCGGGTCTGTACCAGCCAGAGAAAGAAAAGGATTTACAAAGCTGTTAGAGCGAATGGAGCATAGCGACATTCTAGTTGTCACCAAACTCGACCGACTAGGTCGGAATGCTATGGACGTCCGCTCAACAGTCGAGCAGCTTTGCTCCCTTGGCATCAAGGTTCACTGCTTAGCTCTAGGCGGAGTAGATCTGACTAGCCCAGCAGGGAAAATGACCATGGGAGTTATCGCTGCTGTAGCTGAATTTGAACGTGACCTGCTCGTCGAGCGTACTCAATCAGGATTGGCCAGAGCTAAAAAAGAAGGGAAAACCTTAGGCCGTCCTCAAAAGCGATCCGCTAATGAAGTACGTGACCTAAAACAAAAGGGACTAACACAAGCAGAGGTGGCCGCTAACCTACAAATTTCTCTTAGCACTACTAAAAGACTCTGGAACAAATGACAAAACAATGTCAGAACCCCCTCAGAGGGCCGCTAGAGACCTTTAAACGGAAAATTAATACCTACCTAGCTCACGACAATAAAAAGCTCTCTAATCCACTAGCAGAGCCCTTTAGGGGGTCGCTGACATTTTGTTGGGCTTCCCTAGATATTTTAAAATAACTAAGCCTTATCCCTCTGCTCCACAACATCATGCTTAACAGCGATTCCAGTAAGCTATTATAAGAACTAACAACCCCCAAAATCGCATAGAGCGATTTCAGCTCACTATTTCAAATAGCCTTTAAGAGTGTAAAACGCTTTTCCACTAGGGGAGATGAAGTTAGCAAAAGCATCATTCTCTTGAAACACAGATACTCTGAGATTGCTTTGCGCGAGAGTGCATTTGCCTTGGCTCACCATTCGATTTGCGCCAGCACCATCACCATCCATCGCATACCCTGCAAAGTCCTCTAAATTACCTTGGCTGGTGCAATAAACAGCGCCAGCAGGGACGGTCGCAGTTTTTTCAACATCGTGCCACCCAAAGGCAGCCCCGCTGAACACGAGAAACCCCAAGGAAGCCCAACGAATACCATTCATATCATCATCCTCTGATCGCTTAATACCACTCCGATCCGGAGTGGAGACTGAACAGTATCGAAAAACCAATGCTTTAACTAGGTCAAGCAACCCCGAAAGCCAGCCTATCGCAGCTAGACCAGCTCAAAAAATGGGTACAATCAGTGGGTACAAAAAGAAATTTAAAACCCTTGCAACCAATTGAATTACAAGGGTTTTATTATTATGGCGGAGAGTCAGGGATTCGAACCCTGGGAACAGTTGCCTGTTCAACGGATTTCGAATCCGTCCCATTCGACCACTCTGGCAACTCTCCAATTCGGTGCGCATAGTAGCAGCTTTCACCGGTCAGGCGGAAGCCGCAACAGCGCTCAGGGCAGCTCTACGCCAAGGCGCTTGGCCACTTCCTCGTAAGCTTCGATAACGCCGCCAAGACCTTGACGGAAGCGGTCCTTGTCCATTTTTTTGCGGGTCTCCTTGTCCCAGAGACGGCAGCCGTCAGGGCTGAATTCGTCGCCCAGGACAATCTCGCCCTTGAACAGGCCAAATTCCAGTTTGAAGTCCACCAGCATCAGCCCTGCTTCGTCGAACAAGCCCTTCAGAACGTCGTTGACCTGCAGCGTCAGCGTCTGCATCCGAGCCAGCTGCTCGGCAGTAGCCCAGCCGAAGGTGACCACGTGAGACTGGTTGATGAAGGGGTCGCCCTTGGCATCGTCCTTCAGAAACAGCTCGAAGGTCGGTGGTGTGAGAGCCATGCCTTCTTCCACACCAAGGCGCTTGACCAGGCTACCGGCAGCATAATTGCGCACCACGCATTCCACCGGAATCATATCGAGCTTCTTGACCAGGCATTCGGTATCGGAGACCAGCGCATCGAACTGGGTCGGGATGCCGGCGTCCTGCAGTTTCTGCATGATGAACGCGTTGAAGCGGTTATTGACCATGCCCTTGCGGTCGAGCTGCTCGATTTTCTTGCCATCGAAGGCTGAGGTGTCGTTGCGAAACAGCAGTATCAGGCGATCCGGATCGTCTGTGGTGTAAACCGATTTGGCCTTGCCGCGATAAAGTTCAGTACGTTTTTCCATTATCGGCTCCCGCTTGCGCGCAATGGTGATGGGACAATCCCGAAATAGTCTGCCAGGGCAAGCCCTGATTCTGTTCTGCCAGCAGCAGCTCACCGGTCCAGTTTGCCAGTGCGTCAGTCAAAGCGTCGCGAGCCAGCTCCGGCCGGTTATTCTTTTCACTAATGTGAGCAATGGCGATGTGTTGCAACTGCTCCAGATCAATCATGCTCAACAGGCCGGCAGCCTGCTGATTACTCAAGTGGCCCAATTCGCCGCCAACACGGGCTTTCAAGAAGCCCGGGTACGGTCCATAGGCCAGCATGTGCGGATCATAGTTGGCTTCCAGAAAGAGTGCATCCAATCTGGCGTACTGCTCGATAATCCAAGGGGTGATGGTGCCGGTATCGGTCAACACGCCCAATCGTTGTTGACCGTTGTCGAAAATGAACTGGCAGGGCTCTCGAGCATCATGCGGCACAGCGACAGGACTGATCTCCAAATCATCAATCACCACCCGGGTGTTCAGGTCCAGCCAGCGCAGATCCAAACCTTCGCTGCGCAGGGCGTAGCCGGTACCCGGTGTCAGGTAAACCGGCAGATCATAGCGCCGCGCAAGCTTGGCTACTCCCTGGATATGATCCGAATGCTCGTGAGTGACCAGAATCGCCGTCAGCTGCTCTCCGACCAGACCCGCCTGGCGCAGACGCTGCTCGGTAGCGCGCAGACTAAAGCCGCAATCCACCAGCAGGCGCGTCTGGCCCTGCTCGATCAGGGTGCCGTTCCCCTTGCTACCGCTGCCGAGGGAGCAGTACCGCACCGCCTTCTGGCCCCTCGTTCAGATTGCTCTGAATCTTGTTCAGCACGTCACTCACTACGGCGGCGTCTGCGGCCTTGTCTATGCCCGCTTCAACGCTCACTTCAACGCGATTGGAGACCGGCGTCAGGCGAACCTGAATCTGATTCTCGTCTGCAAGCTTGTCCGCTTCGTCTTCTTCATCGTCACCGCCAAACCAACCAGAGAAGAAACCAGGCTCTTCCTTCTCACTGCGCGTCTGATCAAGGTCGACATAATAAACGCCAGCGCTGCGGTTAAAGTCTGTCACCAAAACGTCGCCGCGTGACAGGGCATCACCCACTTCGACCCAGGCGCGGTTGAAATCGGTGCTCATGTAAAGCACGTCGTTGCCGGCGCCGTCTTTCTCAATACTGGTTTGCGTCGGACCACTGTTGGCTAGGCTCTGCCCCTGCCCGGCGTCACTGTTGGCAATACTCTGATTAAGGTAGGTTTCCAGCTCGGCGAGCAGACCGCGCTCAAAGCCAGCACTGTTGGAACGGGAGGGCCACTCGCTTTCGTCGTTACCAATATCGCGGCTCTGGTGCAGCACGCGTACTTCACTAGAACCTGCGTTCACGCCCGGCTCCAGACGCACGCGAAAACGCTGCTCCTGACCCTCAATGCTGCGCCCTTCCTCAAGAGTCGGCAGCACGCGGCGCACCAGCGGGCTGCTCGACGCCGCGGAGAAATCGACCCACTCGGTCTCAAACTGGCTCAGAGCACGATCCCTTTCCGCCAAGGGAACCTGATAGTCGGCCCAGAAGCGCTCCATCAGTGCCCAGACTTCGGATGTCGGCAGTTGCGCCAGCAACCAGCGGCGACTGCCATCCTGCTGCACCGAAAACGCGGAGCTATCTGCGCTGGCCAGCAACGGCTGCGGCCGCGGCGTTTCAAAGCCATCGTCAGAGGCAGGCGCGGCAGAAATCTGGCCAGGCACTGGCAGCAGATCGCCAATCGGTTTGCTCTGCAGATCGTTCGGAACCGTCATGCGTGGCTCGACGCGGGCATCCTGATAGTCACTGCCACGGTCGCGGAAATAACCTTCATCTCCGATGAGATAACCACAGCCGCTGAGGCTGGCCAGTACACCCAGAGTCAGTGCGCTAAGCACAGGCTTCATAAACGTTTCCTTGGTAAACAGATTTCCGGTTTTGATCACAGCAGCCCGCACTGACGCAAGGCTTCGTGCACGGTATCGTGACAACGGGGACTCAGGGGGGTCAGCGGCAGACGAATGCCATCAGCGATCAACCCCATTTCCTGCAGGGCCCACTTCACCGGTATGGGATTGGACTCAATAAACAATGTCTTGTGCAGCGGCATCAACGCTTCATTCATGCTGCGCGCAGCGTCGTGATCACCGCGCAATGCGGCAGCACAGAGCTCGTGCATGGCACGTGGCGCGACGTTGGCCGTAACCGAAATGTTGCCCTTGCCGCCGAGCAGAATCAGCTCGGCGGCAGTAGCGTCATCACCGGAATACACCGCCATGCGATCCGCCACACGCTCGATGACCTCGGCAGCGCGCTGCAGATCCCCCGTTGCTTCCTTGATACCGACGATGTTGCTGATATCTGCCAAACGCTCAACCGTTTCCGGCAGCATATCGCAGGCAGTGCGGCCGGGAACGTTGTAGAGAATCTGAGGGATGGCAACGGTTTCTGCAATATACTTGTGGTGCAGATACAAGCCTTCCTGCGTTGGCTTGTTGTAATAAGGGGTGACCAGCAGCGCGGCGTCAGCGCCAACGCTACGTGCGGCCTCCGTCAGCTCGACCGCCTCTCGAGTTGAGTTGGCGCCAGTGCCGGCAATCACCGGAATTCGTCCGGCAACCTGCTGAACCACACGACGGATCGCTTCCTTGTGCTCGGCCATGTCGAGGGTAGCCGACTCACCTGAGGTGCCCACCGCAACAATACCGTCGGTGCCGTTCTCAAGATGAAAATCAATCAGGCGCTCAAGAGCCTGCCAATCCAGGCCTCCGCGAGAATCCATCGGTGTTACCAGCGCCACCAGGCTGCCTGAAATCATGCCACTGCTCCACTTGAAACATTAAACGACAATGGTACTTTCACCCTGCAGTCGGCACAAGGGACGGCCACACCCAAATAGCACCTGTCAGCCGCCTGAAACTCCTAGTTGAACCCTCCGCGGCAGGCTGTGACAATAACCGCTGAGTTTTTTGCGCGCCAACCGGCCCGTAACGCCCCTTTTTGAGGATCACCATGTCCAGCACTCCCACTCAGCGCGACCAGTACCTGGTCATCAACGTCATGGGGCAGGAAACCACGGCGCTTGCCAGCCTGCTAACGCGTCTGTGCACGGAACAGCGTTGCGTCATCATCAGCAGCCGCATGAGCCGGCACGGGACCTGCGCGGTATTGCTGCTGCAGGTCAGCGGCAACTGGGATGCCCTGGCACGACTGGAAACCCTGTTACCACCCCTAGCCAAGCGTGAACACTTTGTGCTGTCCATGAGCCGCAGCCAGAGCCTGGAGGAGCGCCCACAAGCCCTGCCATACAACGTCTTTGTAACCGCCGCACAGCGTCCCGAACTGGTAGGTGAGCTGTGCACCTTTTTCCAGCAGCTCAGTATTGACATCGAAGACCTGCAAAGTTTCACCTACCTTGCGCAACATACCGGTACGCCAATGCTGAACCTGACGCTGACTATCGCCATTCCGGCACGCACTCAGCTCAGTTGGCTGCGCGAGCAGTTTCTCGATTTCTGCGATGAACTCAACCTCGACGCAGTAATCGAACCTTGGCGTCCACTGCATTGAATCTGACGAGGTAAGCATGCAAGTCGAACTGAACCAGCCACTACCCCCGTTTTCGGTCAAGGCGACCGGCGAGCAAACCATCAGCCCTGCCGATCTGGTCGGGAAAAAGGTAGTGATCTATTTCTACCCCAAGGACAACACCCCCGGCTGTACCACAGAAGGCCAGGACTTCCGAGATCAGTACCCCGCCTTTCAAGCTGCCGGGGCGGTAGTTTTTGGCGTATCACGTGACAGCCTGCGCACACACGCCAACTTCAAGGCCAAGCATGAATTCCCCTTCGAGCTGATCAGCGACCCAGACGAAGAGTTCTGCAAACTGTTCGACGTCATCAAGCTGAAAAAACTCTACGGCAAAGAATACGAGGGAATCGAGCGCAGCACCTTCTTGATTGATGCTCAGGGCGTCCTACGCCAGGAGTGGCGCAAAGTGAAAGTACCGGGACACGTATCCGAAGTATTGGCGGCTACTCAGGCGCTAAGCTGAGCAGCTCGCTCGCCGCACCTCAGGGATCGACGACCACGACGGTATCTGAGTGCGCGGCGCTGTCGCTGGCCGCCTCCAGACCACGCGGCCAGGCATAGAGCACAGCCTTGAACAAGGTAGCCAGCGGGATCGCAAAGAAGACACCCCAGAAACCCCACAAGCCGCCGAAAATCAGTACGGCGGCAATAATGGCAACCGGGTGTAGATTCACCGCTTCAGAGAACAGAATAGGCACAAGTACGTTTCCATCGAGCATCTGAATCACGCCGTAAACCACCATCAGCACCATGAACTCGTTGCTCAGACCCCATTGAAACAACCCGATGAGCGCCACCGGAATGGTTGCGACTGTAGCGCCTATGTAGGGAACCAGCACAGAGAGCCCAACCAGCACCGCCAGCAGCGCGGCGTAATTCACCCCGAGAATCGCAAAACAGATGTAAGTGACAGCGCCAACAATGAGAATTTCCGTCGCCTTGCCACGAATGTAATTGCCGATCTGCTCGTTCATTTCCAACCACACCAGGTTCATCAACCGCCGTTCACGCGGCAGGTGGCGCACCAGCCATTCGGTCAATTGCTGACTGTCTTTGAGGAAGAAGAACACCAGAATCGGCACCAGCACCAGATAGACCAGCATGGTGACGATAAAAGGCAGGCTCGATAGCGACTGCGACAGTATCCACTGACCAAACTCACCTACCTCGCCGTTGACTGACGCGATCAAGCGTTCGATCTGCGTTTCCGAGACGATGGAGGGATATAGCTCCGGCAAATGCATTAGCTGCGCCTGCCATTCGCCAATCATTCGCGGCGCTTCATTGAAGAGGTTGAGCATCTGCCGCCAGACCAGCGGCAGCACCACCCCTAGCAATGCCGCCAGGGCCCCAAGAAATACCAGGAAGACCAGCCAAACCGCCATCCAGTGCGGTAGGTGCCAACGCTGCAACCGTGTTACCAGCCCCTGCAGCAGATACGCGAGCACAACCCCAGTCAACAAGGGTGCCAGCTTGCCGCCAAAGGTAATGATGATGGCAAACCCCAGCGCCAGTACTACTGCCAGCACCACCGCCTCTTCATCTGAAAAGTAGCGCTGAACCCAACCTTGAAACACTTTTAACATGATGATTAATCTGCTTTGCGCAACCAATAATGGAATTCGCCGTCCAACTCGCGTGAAGCCAGCAGCTGGTGCCCGGACAGCTCCGCAAAGCGCTGGAAATCGCGCTGCGAGCCGGCGTCAGTGGCCACCACATAAAGAGTCTGTCCTGATAGTATGCTATTGAGGGCCTGCTTGGCTTTCAGCAGAGGTAAGGGACAACTCAGACCTCGCGCATCCAGCTGACAATCGACAGGTAGGTTATGTGACTCCGGGACCATGCATACACTCCAGAACGAATGGGCGACAGTATAGCCTTGTCGGCACGCCGACAGACAACCTGAACTCATGGGTATGAAGCAAAATATGACAATGAAAAGAATACCCACGCCACGTTGGCTGTGCTGCCTGGTGCTGGGTGCTGCGCTGATACTGCCTGCCTTGCCCAGCGAGGCCGCCGACGGCTACAACCTGCCCACGCTGGGCGACACCAGCTCGTCAATGATGTCGCGCGAGCAAGAGTATCAAATGGGCCGTACTTGGCTGACCATGCTGCGCGGGGCCGTTCGGACTCTGGAAGACCCGCAGCTCAAGAACTTCGTCGAAAACCGCGTCTACGCATTGGCCGAAACCAGCCAGCTAACCGACCGCCGGCTCGCGTTCGTGATGATCGACAGCCCCGAGCTCAACGCCTTTGCCGCACCCGGCGGCGTGGTTGGCGTAAACGGTGGCCTGTTCCTGCATGCGCAGACCGAGGCCGAGTTCGCCTCGGTCATGGCCCACGAATTGGCGCACTTGTCGCAACGCCACTTTGCTCGCGGCCTGGAACAGCAGCAAAAAATGCAGGTGCCTTTCATGACCGCCATGCTGGCCAGCATCGTTCTGGCCGCCGCCGGTGGCGGTGACGCCGGCTTTGCCGCCCTGGCGTCAACGCAGGCGGCCGCGATTCAGGAGCAGCGCCGCTTCTCCAGGCAGAACGAGCAGGAAGCCGACCGCATAGGCCTGACCAACTTGGTGGCTGCCGGCTATGACCCACTGGCCATGCCCAATATGTTCGAGCGCCTGGCCCAGCTCAGCCGCTTTGACTCCACCCCGCCCGAATTTCTGCTGACGCACCCGGTAAGCCAGTCGCGGATGGCCGATACGCGAAACCGTGCGGCGCAGCTGCCGGCAGGTGGTGAAGGCGACACGGTGGAGTACCAGATGATGCGCGCGCGCGTGCAGATTTACTACGAAAGCAGCCCCGGCCTATCAGCCAAACGCTTTCGCGTACTGCTGGATGAGCACGATGGTAAACACGACGCCGCGCGCTACGGCCTGGCCCTGGCGTTGACGCGCGGTGGCCAGCACGATGCTGCCGCCGAAACGCTCGCTCCGCTACTGCAGAAAGAGCCGCACAATCTGACAGTGGCCATGGCGCAGATCGAGATAGACACCAACCGCGGTGATCTGGCTGCAGCCCTCACGCGCACTCGTGAGCTGATGCAAGGTTACCCCGGTAACTTTCCGTTGCAGTTCACAGAGGCAGACCTACTCCTGAAGAAACAGGACTACATCGCAGCGGAAAAAGCCATCAACCGGCTAGCAGCACAACGCACCGACGACCCTGATGTGTGGTATCTGGCAGCAGAGATTCGTGGTCTGGCGGGAAACATTCTGGGAGTACATCTGGCGCGCGCGGAGTATTTCATGCAAACCGGCGACACACAGCAAGCCGAGGAACAACTCACGCTTGCGCTCAAGCGAGCCGACGGCAACTTCGTTGTAAGCTCTCGTATTCGGGATCGTCAAGAAGAACTGGCCCGGCGGCGAAAACAGCTAGAGGAACTGTAATCACAACGTGGTGGCCGCTGACGGAGATACGTCAGCGGCCACCAGTCAGGCATTACCTTTAACGGCCATGCTAACCAAGCGCGTGAAATCGAGCATGCGATCCAATGGCTTGACCGCGCGCGGGATCAACTGCGGATCAACGATAATCTCATCAGTGCCGTGCTCCAGACTCTGCAGTACACGCGGCAGCGTGTTCATCGCCATCCATGGGCAATGCGCACAACTTCGGCAAGTGGCGCCGTTACCGGCTGTCGGCGCATCGATCAACAGGCGATCCGGTGCTGCCTGCTGCATCTTGTAGAAAATGCCGCGATCTGTGGCCACGATGAACGTCGGATTCGGCAGCTCCTGCGTCGCCTTGATCAACTGACTGGTAGAGCCCACTACGTGCGCCAGCTCGACTACCGCCTGGGGTGACTCGGGATGCACCAGTACCGCCGCGTCGGGATAGACCTTGCGCAGATCCTCCAGCGCTTTGGCCTTGAATTCCTCATGCACGATGCAGGAGCCTTCCCACAGCAGCATATCGGCACCGGTCTCACGCTGAATGTAGTTACCCAGATGCTGATCGGGCGCCCAGAGGATTTTTTCGCCCTTGTCCATCAGGTGCTCGACAATGGGTAGCGCACAGCTTGAAGTTACCACCCAATCCGCCCGCGCTTTGACCGCCGCAGAGGTGTTGGCATAGACCACGACAGTCCGATCCGGATGTTGATCGCAATAAGCGGAAAACTCGTCGATCGGGCAACCAATATCCAGAGAGCAAGTCGCCTCCAGCGTGGGCATCAGCACCCGCTTCTCGGGACTCAGGATCTTGGCGGTCTCGCCCATAAAGCGCACACCCGCTACCAGTAGGGTGCTGGCTGGGTGGTCACGACCGAAACGCGCCATCTCCAGCGAGTCAGACACGCAGCCGCCTGTCTCTTCCGCCAACTCCTGCAACAACGGATCAGTGTAGTAGTGCGCTACCAGCACAGCGTTGTGAGCTTTCAGCGAAGCCGCGATGCGCGCCTTGTAATCTGCCTTCTCGGCGTCACTCAAGGGCGCAGGTGCCTTGGCATCAAGGTGTGCCTGCACCAGCAGGCGTTCGGAAATCTGCGACATATTCTCTTCCGTCCGGAGAACAATAGTAGGCGGCGATTGTAACACGCCTCTCCCTACTCGATGCTTGCGCGCAGGTCAGCAGTATAGAAAGGCGGCATGGGTGGGCACACAGCTACAGCGCCGCCGAATCTGCAGGATCAGCGCATACTCATGAGCACTTAAACGAAGTGCGGCTGCCGACCGCCCGGATGTCTGCCTGACACACTGAGGCTGCGTCGGCCAAGAGCGCCACGGCATTCCGATCATTTCGCCAAGGCGAAGATCGAGCTGGCATGCAAGCAGTCAAAGCGGATTGAACTATATCGGGATAAAGTAAGAAGAGGCACTACAGAAACGCGGAGAAGTCCAAAATGGTGGGTCGTGTAGGATTCGAACCTACGACCAATTGGTTAAAAGCCAACTGCTCTACCAACTGAGCTAACGACCCGTTTGGACGCGCGCTATATTAATGATTTAGCGTTGAAATTCAAGTCTTTTTTGAGATTTCAGCCGACTTTAACGGTAGCGCGTCGGGTCAGGCATATTGGCTGCCGCAAAACCTTCTGCGCGTAAACGGCAGCTATCGCAACGTCCGCAGGCCTGCCCGAGCTGATCAGCCTGATAGCAGGAGACTGTGAGTGCGTAGTCCACACCCAAGCGGCTGCCCGCCTGTACAATTTCTGCTTTGCTCAGGTGTTGCAATGGCGCCTGAATGCGAAACGGCTGCCCTTCTACACCCGCTCGCGTGGCGAGGTTCGCGAGTTGCTCGAAAGCATGCACAAATTCTGGTCGGCAATCGGGATAGCCAGAGTAATCGACTGCATTTACCCCAATGAAAATATCCTGCGCACCCAGTACCTCCGCCCAACCTAACGCCAGGGAAAGAAACACCGTGTTGCGTGCCGGGACATAGGTCACCGGGATGCCGGCTTGCGGTTGCTCGGGAACAGCCAGGCTGCTATCGGTCAACGCAGAACCACCCATGCCGTCTAGATCGAGTCCGATAACCTTGTGCTCCACCACACCGGCAGCACGTGCCAGTGCCTTGGCCGCGTCGAGCTCGGCGCGATGCCGCTGGCCATAATCGAAGCTCATGCTGTAACACTGGTAATCTTGCGCCTGTGCCAACGCCAATACGGTCGCGGAATCCAGGCCACCAGACAGCAGCACCACGGCTTTGCCGCGAGACGCCGATTCACTCATGCGCTTATCTCCCAGGAAGGTACAGCAGCGGCAGCGGCGGACGCCGCTGCGCGAGAGCCTAGTTCAGGTTATTAAGCTCACGACCAGCCAGTTGCGCCGCAGAGGAATCCGGATACTTGCTGACAACCTGTTGAAACAAGTCACGCGCTTTATCGTCGTGCCCCAGGCGACGCTCAACCTCACCCAACTTGTACATCGCATCAGATTCCTTGCGGTGGTTGGGATAACGGCTGATTACCTGAGCAAACGACTTGCCCGCGGACTCCAGATCGGACTGCACCAGATACACCTCCCCCAACCAGTACTGGGCATTGCCAGCGTACTGACTATCGGGATAACGGCGCAGAAAGGCGGTAAAGGCTTGGGCGGCCTTGTCGAATTCACGCGCCTTAACCAGATCAAAGGACGCGTCGTAAAGCAGCTTCTCGCGCTCCGGGTCGGCGGGAGCCGTACCCTGGGCCTGGCTTGCGCTCTCGGCAGGCGCTGTTGCCGCCGCGCTTGACGCGGCACCACCCTCAGCCATGCCGGCTGAAGATGCAGGGGAATTATTGTTGGACAACCTACGATCAATATCCTCGTAGCGATCCAACTGGTCACGCTCCATCTGCTTCAGCTTGTAGCCTTGCTCTTCCAGCAGGCCGCGCAGCATGGTTACTTCCTGCTGCAACTGATACAGCTGTTGGTACAACTGGCCTTCACTGGAAAGGCCAGCCGTGGTCTGAGGGGCTACAGAGGAGCCCGGATAGTTGGTGCTGGTATTATTGCCCGAGCTACCTTCCGACACCGGGACCTGCGCCATCGCACCCAGGGGCGCCAATAGGCAGGCAAATGCAACTCCTCTGAAACCTTTCATAAGACCTCTTCTATTACTTGCGCAGCTCTACGCGACGGTTCTGAGCCATGCTTTCTTCGCTAGAACCCATAACAGCAGGCTTCTCTTCGCCGTAGGAAACCAGTTCCAGTTGCGCAGGAGAAACGCCTTGCAGTACCAGGTAGCGCTGAACAGCAGCAGCACGACGCTCGCCCAGAGCCATGTTGTATTCACGGGTGCCACGCTCGTCAGTGTGACCTTCCAGAACAACGCGGTTGCCAGCAGACTTCAGATCCTTG
>Ga0105357_10001179_pt1 | contig 14088 bp, 12 predicted proteins | sample GOMGulsemesocosm_4_FD_83660 | JGI IMG/M metagenome (GOLD analysis project Ga0105357, IMG submission 83660) | Methane-oxidizing microbial communities from mesocosms in the Gulf of Mexico - GOM15B Gulf of Mexico | ecosystem: Environmental > Aquatic > Marine > Cold seeps | place: USA: Gulf of...
AGAGCCCAACGCTTTGGATGGAAAAATTATCGCCGTGACCGGTGCCGGTGATGGTATTGGCGCTGTTGCCGCAAAGACGTTTGCCGCCCACGGCGCCACCGTGATTTTACTCGGGCGAACGACTGCAAAACTGGAGAAGGTCTACGATGAAATAGAGGCGGCTGGCGACCCCCAAGCGGCGATTTTTCCCATTAACCTGGAAGGTGCTGCTGAAAAAGACTACAACGACCTGGCCGACGCGATTAACAATGAGTTCGGTAAACTTGATGGATTACTGCACAACGCTGCTCAGCTCGGTCCACACACTCCGTTAAGTAACTACGATATCGACACTTGGTTGCGACTGATGCAAGTCAATGTGACTGCAGGGTACATGATGACCAAAGCGGTCTTACCGCTACTAGAAAGCGCGCCCAATGCAAGTCTTGTATTCACCAGCTCTTCGGTGGGCCGTAAAGGCAAAGCTTACTGGGGCGCTTACAGCGTTACCAAAGCCGCCGTCGAGAATATGATGCAAATATTTTCCGATGAATTTGACGGCGTTAATACAATTCGCTGTAACAGCTTAAACCCCGGCGCGACCCGCACCCAAATGCGAGCTGCGGCTTACCCAGCTGAGAACCCGGCGACGGTCAAAACTCCAGAGGAACTCATGGCCTCGTATTTGTACTTAATGAGTGACGCCAGCATTGGTATCAGTGGTCAACAGTTGGATGCCCAAACAAAAAAGGTTTGAACTAAGGTTCTTTAACTTTTAACTTAAGCGCTTTGAATTTGAACTAAGATGTTTTGAATTTTAACTAAGGCGCTTTTGAGTTGGTATCGATACACGACAGCGACATCAGTAATGCTGAGTCGCCGCCGTTACTCAGAAACTTATCTCTTATGAAAATATCAGTTCACATAGAAAGCTAACTGGCACTATGGCTCTAAAGCCCTCAAGGTTTCATAAACTTTTACCGAAAGCTTAAAACGTCTATTTCAATTTAAATAAGGCAGCTGCATGAATTTCATTCTTCCATACACCGGTGTTATTGCCACCTGCTGGATCAGTTTAGGAATTTATTTTACCGCCAAGTATTATCCTGGCTACAATCATCGCCAACAGTTTTGCAGTGAGCTTGGCGCAATCGGCAGCCCGACCCAGACTTTATCCCCCGCCCTTAACAACTACCCCTTGAGCCTGCTCTTTAGCGCTTTCGGTATTTATTTATGCAGCCTAAGCCCAATCGCTTCTCTCTTATTTGCCAGTGGCATTATGATAATTTTACACGGAGTCGGAACTGCCCTAGCCGGTTTTTTTGCAATGGACGCCGACCCCTATATCGGAACGCCCAGTAAAAGCGGACAACGGCACGGCTTAGCAGGCATGGTAGTAATGCTAAGTTTACTACTGGCAATAATACTGTGCGCTATCGATCATCGTTTCAACATAGCTTTTCGAATCTATTCATTAATCAGCTTATGCGCCGCCCTATTCTTTACTGTAAAAATGGTCAGCGCGTACAAAGCCAAGCACAACGCCGGCACCTACCAACGCCTATGTTATTGGACTCAGCTTATTTGGTTGTCAGTATTGTCGATAATGTCAGGGCAGGCGCCGCTGTAAACGAGCGTAAATACCGCTTTGTAATATTACGAGGGGAAAAGAACAGAAGTTTTGACTCACGGCTTAGGCGCTTCACTGCAAAAAGCCCTGGGGTGCATAGCCTAGGCGATCAACTCACTTGGATATAAATCATCAATCCACTTCGGTATACATAAAACTCTCACACATTGGCATATCAGCATTGGGGTGCGCCAACTGTAGTTTGAAATTTTTTGATACCCGAGCCATCGTCTCAGCCGAGTTACCACTCCAAAGCGCAGTGACAACATTGTCTGTTAATAATAGCGACAGCTCACAGCGACTTTTTAAGCGAGAATTACTTTTGTATAACAAGGCGATACGGGTTTGATTATGTTGAACTTCATTAAGATGGTAGCGCCAGATCTCTCGGCGCGGGCCCTGCTTGGCTATTTCACTGGCAACCCCGATATGATTCAGCAACCAACGATGAGTGGTGTTACCCGGTTTGATGTCTTGTAGAGATTGCGCAGTTACCGGCTGGCTCGAGGTAGAATAACGAACCACGTTGGCGCGGTCGACCAAGGTGCAGGCACTTAAAAGAAGTGAGGCGAATAACAAGCCAGAATAATTCTTTATCATTTTCAATTTCACAATACCTAGCGTCCTACAGTGTTTGCCATGCTCAATAAAAATCACTCTTGAAAAGCTACAGGCAATTTAGGCAATCGCAAACTTGCTCATATTTTCATGCATGGTTGCCATCAAGGAGACCTCAGCTTTGGACAGGCCGCTCAATCTTTCAACGGATTCCAAATCCATGCCACGATCCAATAATTCAGAGGCTTTGGTGTAAGGCGTTTGCGCTAAATCTTCTTCGGGCTCTGAATCTAGGTTTTCCGAGACTGTGGGGTTATTAGCTTGTATATTTTGCATTTCTGGCTCAGCTGATTCCTGAAAATAATCAGGGCCAAAAGTTTGCGCCTTGTAACTCACCTGCTCATCAATTTCATCAAACTGACGATCAGAAATACTGGGATTAAGTTGAGCACAAACGGTGGGCGCTGTAAGCTCAGATGAACTCAGATCATTAACCGTTTGCTGAATATGCTGTTCGGTGGCTTCCAGCGACTGTAAAGTTTCCTGAAAACTACGCTCTTTGGCTTGCGCCTCTAGTGGGCTTCCCTCGATAAGCGGCGTCTTGACAGCCTTTAAACTCGCTATTTTATTTTCTGAAAATTGGGGCCCTGCAAATACGGGCTGAGGCATTATTGATTCTGGAGAACTTGTTAACAAAGCAGAGATATCACCAATCGGGGTCATCTCTGTGGGCACACTGCTGACTTCTAGCTTGCCTCTCTCCAGTTGTTTGATTCTTCGACCTAAGCCAAGGTTGCTGTTATTTAAGGAGGTGTAGTTTTGTTCGGCCGAGAGGATTTGCTCATCTTGTTGATGCAATTTCCTACCTTGGCGAAAGTTCCACCAAAGCAGCGATACAATCACCGCACTAGCAGTACCAGCGGTAGCGTATAACACTGTTTCTGACAGCTCGAACATGGTGTACACCTTTTATTGTTGTATTACGGACCGTTATTATCTGCTGGCCGTTATACCTAAATTCGTTGTTACGGTATGAATAATGGTGATATTCCATAACCGCTCAAAGCCTGAAATCATTAACAGTTGAAACGATGAAGACCAAAGCAGAGCCCTTATATAAAGACTCTATTTCGACGCCACTGTACTCTAACTCAAAAGGCTTAGTTCAAAATACATCGCACAAAAAGTACGGTGTAAAAATCGCAGTTCAACGTTTAAACACACAGAAGGCAGAAACTTACTTTGCCACTGTGTCGTCATTATTGAGCTCTGCCCACTCTTCTTCCGTCAATAATTTGTCGAGGTCAATAAGAATAAGAAGCTCTTCATTCTTATGACAAACGCCCTGAATAAACTTGGCGCTTTCATCGTTGCCAACATTCGGGGTGGTTTCAACTTCAGATTGGCGTAAGTAAACAACCTCAGCGACCGAGTCCACCAATAGACCGACCACATGGCCGTCAGCTTCTACGATGACAATACGGGTATTGTCAGTAATATCAGTCGCCGTAAGGGCGAATCGCTCGCGGGTATCGAAAACGGTAACAACATTACCCCGCAGGTTGATGATACCGAGGACGTACTGAGACGCGCCTGGAACAGGGGCAATCTCGGTGTAGCGCAAAACCTCTTGCACTTGCATTACGTTTATACCGTAAACCTCACCAGCAAGTTTAAAGGTAACCCACTGCAGTTCCGGGTCATCATTAACATTCTCTTCAATAGCACTGGCCGACATAGTCGCGACTCCCTCAATACAGTTTTCGCCTTAGGGGCGAATTCAATGGTTTAGCGGTGGCGTCAAAAAAATTACTCACCTTCCTATAAATATAGACGGTTGCAGGTTCTGTGCCAGAACGATTAAAGAAATACTTCACCTTTAATCAGATTTTTTATGTTCCTAAGCGCCCAAGTGGCTCGAAAGCAGCTAATGCGCGCTTTTCGAGTCACCTACCATTTATCGGCAAATACCCCAGAAGCTTAAACTGCTTCTGCCCAATAGGCCTTCGTTGCATTATCGCTATCGGCAAAAGCTTGATTCTCTTCCTCTAAGCGACGTAAATCGTTCGCTTCAATATTGGGTAATTTATGTTCGAGATAACGAAATAACGCCGCATAGGCTTGAATACCCTTCGCTGCAGGTTGGTATAGATTTGGTGGAACGCCAAAACGACTGGCATCACGTAGCTTGGTATCGATTGGAATTTGGCCCGGCCACAGGTCAACCGGGAATTCGTTGCGCAGCGCCCGAACAGTTTGCTGGCATGCCTGAGTACGGCGATCGACCATTGTCGGCACCACTACACGGTCAATAACGGTATCTAGGGAGCGCTGCACCATATCGACGGTTTGCTGCATTCTGGCAAAGCCCTGCAATGACAAGAATTCAGCCTGCACAGGGATCACTAATCGTGTGCTGGCAACCACGGCATTGATCATAAGAACACCAAGGCTTGGTGGGCAATCAATGACGATTAAATCAAAATCATTCTCTAACAAGCTCAATACCTGTCCCAATACCAATCCAAAACCTCGCCGACTCTGCGAAGTACGCTCCAAGGTAATTAAGCTTGGGGACGAAGGCAGTAAACTTAAGCCCTCATAGGGAAGGTCATGAACGATATCCATCACAGCCTGACGGTTTATGTCGGCTTCGTCGCTCAGCAACAGCGCCGAGGACATTTTCATTGATTGGGGCTGCAGGCCGAAATAAGCACTCAAAGAACCCTGGGGGTCCAAATCAACCATTAACACTCTTTGCCCAGCTTGTGCTCCGTTACCGCCTAGGGCTACTGCTGTCGTTGTCTTACCAACTCCGCCTTTTTGATTGGCCACTGTCCATACTTGCATCGTTGTATCCTCGCTAGTTGGGTCGGCATATCGGCAAAAATTTGCCTGTGCCGCCACGACGTTCTGTGGCTAGAGCGTCTTACTTTGGCAATAACCACCACGTTTATTGTCGAGTTCAAGCTAAGAGCTACTCGACGATTAATGTCATGATCAATTTTGCAAGCGTCATACCAATGCTATGAATATAAGCAGATAAGATGGTCAGGCCTGACCAAAGGTGACTTAATGAACCAATATTGTGCAATATTGAATGCGAGTCGATAAGGTGAGCCGAAAAAGGCTTAAATAATAGCCTTATTCATTTTCGGTCTCTTCTCCACTGGTGAATAATACCCCGCCGTTAACTGTACTTTGAGGTGCTATTTGCAGCGGCGGCAAGGATTGTCGCGCTTGATCTTCAGCTTCTGTCCTCGCGTCAGCTTCCGCCTGTAGATCGGCCAATACCTGCCGCTCTGCCATACTCCTCATCTCGGCGATGGCAGCTGCTCGGCTGACTGAGCGGCTCACGGCCAACTGTGTTTCCCTTGGTGCCACCGCGTCCTTGTGGGTCATTGCCATCGCGTCAGCAGCTGTCTGAGTTAGCCGCTCTGAACCACGACGAGAAACCATTAGCACCACCCGACGATTACTCGCCCTACCACTGGCTGAAGCGTTATCCCCAATAGGCTGAAACTCACCATAACCCACTGCAGACAATCGCTGTGGGCGCACGCCGTTGGCGACCATGAGCTTTACGATAGAAGCCGCCCTTGCGGTCGACAGCTCCCAGTTACTAGGGTAAACCGAAGACCTAATCGCTTGATTATCGGTAAATCCCTCAACTTGAATTTGATTATCAAAGCCGCGTAACTTCTCACTGATTGCTTCAAAAATAGTGATCGCACTGTTATTGGGGACCGCCCTGGCGCTTGCGAACAGTACACTGGATTTCAACTCTAATTGCAGCCACAACTCATTGCTATCAATCTTCACTAAATCGTCTTCGATTAAATCGGCAAACTCTGATTTTAACTGGGATTCAAGTTGAGGTAATTCAGCACTACTTTCAAACGCACCATTGCCGCGTTGCTCGCCATTAGCAGAAGAATCGATGACGCTAGGGATAGCTGAAAAAACGGGATCGCCAATTTGAATCGGCTTAAGTGCCTTTGCCTCAGTCGAGAAGACGGCATTGAGTGTGCTGGAAAGCTCTTTGTACTTAGCTTCGTTAACTTGAGACATTGAATACATGACGACAAAAAAAGCAAACAACAAGGTGACAAAATCAGCATAGGAAACCATCCAACGCTCGTGATTTACCTTATTGTGGATCACTTCTCGACGACTACGTTGCGATCTCAATACCGCCATTTTTCATCCTGTCTTTATCTTTGAATCAACCACCTGCAAAAATATTGGCAGCAGGCTATCGCGGTTACAGCGCTGGGGTAAAAATCCAACTACGGCAAATAACCTTTTAATTTTGATTCGATTGTCCTTGGGTTCTCTCCTTCAGCGATGGCTAAAATACCTTCCAAGATCATTTCATGATACAAGGCGTCAGCTGAAACCGATTGCCGTAATTTGTTTGCAATCGGCAACAACAATAAATTAGCGAAGGCGACACCATAAATTGTTGCCACAAAAGCGACGGCAATTCCAGGGCCTAATAGTGCCGGATCGTCCAAGTTTTTCATCACATGAATTAAGCCGATCACCGCACCAATGATCCCAATAGTCGGTGCATAGCCTCCCATCGATTCGTAAAATCCAGCCGCATTATTATCTCGCTGCTCTTGGGCTAACAGGTCAATTTCCAAAGAGTGACGAATAGCGTCAGAGTCATTACCGTCGATAAGTAATATTAGGGCTTTTTTGCAATAACGATTTTTTTCTTTCTCTGCAATGGGCTCTAAACCTAATAGGCCTTCTTTACGAGCAGCCACAGCCCACGCCACCACTTTTTTAACAGCTTTATCAAACTCAGGGTATTCGGGCACGATGATACGTTTACTAAGTTGCAAAGCTCGTCGTAGATTTTGCTTCGGAGTTTGTAAAACAGCAGCACCTAGGGTGCCGCCAAAAACAATAATAGCCGCAGGGCCATTAAGCAATGAATCTATACTGCCGCCTTCAAGGAAATTTCCGCCAAGCAATGCTACCAAACCAATGGCAAGCCCAAGCAGACTTAATAAATCCATTTATACCGCCTCTACCAAATGCGGCCCAAGCTGATACAGTGGTAACACCATATCACTCAAACCTTCTCTAGCAACGGCCATGGGCATGCCATAAATTACCGAAGTGGCTTCGTCTTGACTCCAAATTGTCCCGCCTTTGCTTTTGATCACTCGAGCACCTTCGCAACCGTCACTCCCCATTCCGGTAAGAACCATACCTAAAGCACGATTACCGTAGCCTTCTGCAGCAGAAGTGAACGCTACATCCACCGACGGCTTGTAATTTAACGCGGCATCCCCTTCAATAACATCGACGCGATTGGGAGCATGTCGGTTAAACAACAATTGCATACCCCCTGGTGCCAATAGGGCAACGCCTGGCTCTAAGACATCACCGTGCTCTGCATGACGAACATTAATATGACACTCGCGATCTAATCGCTCGGCAAATGCCATGGTGAAGTTGGCCGGCATGTGTTGAATTAACACAATTGGTACCGGAAACTTAGCCGGAATAGACGTCAAAACCTCGCTCAGTGCGACGGGCCCACCCGTAGAGGCGCCAATCACAATGACACCTGGGGTTTGTGCTAACCGTTGGCCCCGAGTATTTTCCACGGGCCGGTCAAAACTTGGTGCCACTGAAGCAGTTGCCGTACCATGCTGCCTTGCCATTGCTAAAATTCTATCTTGTAGTTGGGATTTTAATTGATTTGAATCTCTCGAAAATTCTGCGAAGTTTTTCGCCATAAAATCTACAGCGCCAGCTTCAAGCGCATCGAGAGTAACCTTTGCACCTTCATAGGTTAACGATGAGAACATTATGATTGGCACAGGATTATTCGCCATGATTTCCCGAACAGCTGTCACGCCGTCCATTTCTGGCATTTCATAATCCATGGTAATAAGGTCAGGCTTTAATTGCGCCGCTTTCGTCACCGCTTCACGACCATCATTAGCAACGCCAACAATATCGATCTCTGGGTGTGAGCCAATCATTTCACGCAAGCGATTCTGAAAGAATAACGAATCATCAACAATCAATACTTTTACAGTCATCGAGCCACTCCTGTTTATTGGCAGCGACCACACTGCCCTTACACAACACTATTGCGATTATACGAACTGTTTAAGCTTGCCATAAGCTCAATACCAAACCGTTAAACTTACTCGCTATACCCAAACATTTTATCTCATCAGCTTACGATCGATAATTTAGAGCTATCGATACAGGTATACAGCCAATGGTCTTTTAACTTTAGTCGAATTTCTAAAGTTTCACAGAACTGAGATCGATGATTTTTACTAAAAGAAAGGTCTGTGAATATGATCTGTTGTAATAAAATTCAAATAACAAGATTCATAAAAATTCGTCATTTTTAATGTAATGCAAGCGAAATGGGAACAAACCGGCCGGCTTGCTCCCATAATTTTTTAAAGGGATTTATGCGTAGCGCTTTAACATCGCTGGCACATCAAGAATCAACGCCATGGTGCCATCACCAGTAATCGTTGCTCCTGCCATACCTGGTGTACCTTGCAGCATTTGCCCAAGGGGCTTAATAACAACCTCTTCTTGGCCAATCAAACGATCAACTACAAAGCCAACTCGATCGGTTCCAACGCTTACAATTACCACATGACATTCTGCATTAGGATCGACATCCTCTTTCACCAACCACTTCTTCAAGTAGAACAGGGGGATAGCCTTATCGCGAATCGTCACGCATTCTTGAGCGTCAACAATATTGGTCTTTGATAAATCCATTTGAAAGATTTCATTAACACTCATCAATGGTAGCGCGAATGTTTGCTCGCCCAACATAACCATAAGAGTCGGCATAATAGCCAATGTTAATGGGACTTTAATGACAAGCCTTGTGCCCTCACCCATACGTGATGTGATATCAACCGAGCCGTTAAGCTGGGAGATTTTGGTTTTCACCACATCCATACCAACACCGCGGCCCGATACATCTGATATCTCAACTTTGGTTGAAAAACCAGGTGCAAATATTAGATTAAAGGCTTCGGTATCCGTCAGGCGAGCGGCGGCATCTTCGTCGTACAGGCCCTTATTAACGGCGATTTTTCGCAGTGCATCAGGGTCCATACCACCACCATCATCAGTGATGGATAATAATATGTGGTCACCCTCTTGCTCTGCCGCAAGAGTCACCGTACCAATACGAGGCTTGCCGGCAGCTTCACGGACATCTGGCTTTTCAATACCGTGGTCTACTGAATTTCGCACCAAGTGGACCAGTGGGTCAGCCAACGCCTCAACTAAGTTCTTATCGAGATCAGTGTCCTCACCGACCATCTCTAGTTTGATCTCTTTACCCAGGGTACGAGCAAGGTCACGTACCACTCGAGGAAAGCGACCAAATACCTTTTTAATCGGCTGCATCCGAGTCTTCATTACTGAAGACTGTAAGTCGGCGGTTACAACATCAAGGTTTGCCACCGCTTTAGATAGCGCTTCATCTGATGCGTTACTGCCAATCCTAACTAGGCGGTTGCGCACCAAAACCAACTCACCCACCATATTCATGATTTCATCGAGGCGCTGGGTATCAACCCGAACCGATGCCTCACCACTGCTTGCCGCCTGATTGTTCGCCGGCTTCTTAGCATTGGCGATATTGGTAACCTTGGCTTTTTCCTTCGCTGCCGGAGCTTTTGCGGCAGGCGCTTTAGCCGGAGCTTTTTTCGGCTCGGCTTTAGCGGGCTCTATTTTGCTTACGCTCGCCGGAGCAGCTGCCGCTGGAGCAACAACTGGGGCAGAACCCTTGCCATGCAAGTCATCCAGTAACTTATCAAACTCGTCATCAGTGATGTCGCCACTAGGAGCTTCCGCCTTAGGAGGCTCAGGGGCAGTTGCGGCTGCACTCGCGGCAGCTGTAGGGGCTGGGGGTTTAGCCGGTGCCGCGCCGTGTAAGCCATTTAATAGGGCTTCAAATTCTGCATCCGTGATTTCAGGATTATCAGAATTCATAAATTCATCAACACCCAAGCCCTCTGCCGGAGCTGCGACTTCTGGAGCAGAAGCTTCGGCTGCAGAGTCCAACATTGCTTCAAACTCTGCCTCGCTGATGTCATCACCGGCTGGGGCAGGCTCTGCTACAACAGTTTCTACTGTAGCTTCGACTGTGGCTTCAACGGCGGGAGCTTGCTCGTCCGCAGATTCTTCCGTAGCAAAACGGCCTAGCTGCGCGAGTAAATCAGGGGTTGCTGGCGTGATGGTTTGGCCAGCATTGAGCTCTGTAAATTGTTGATTAACGGTATCAAGAGCCTTCAGTACAACGTCCATAAGCTCTGATGTTACGCTTCGCTTACCATTGCGCAAAATATCAAACAAATTTTCAGTGACATGGCAGCACTCAACCATGGCATCGAACTGTAGGAAACCAGCACCACCTTTTACGGTATGGAAGCCACGGAAAATAGCGTTTAACAACTCTTTATCTTCAGGACTTTGCTCGAGATCAACCAGCTGTTCTGATAACTGTTCAAGAATCTCACCGGCCTCGACCAGAAAGTCTTGGAGTATCTCTTCGTCTTCTTCAAAGCTCATATACTACCCCTTTAAAATCCTAGACTTGAAAGCAAATCATCGACTTCGTCTTGACTGCTCACGACGCCCTCAGTCTGCTCGGGATTAATTTGTGGCCCACCGAGCTCAGATGCAACTTTCGCCTCAACTGGAGTATCACTGGAGTCCTCGCTTGTCCCGGTAATTTCTTCAACTTGGGCGGCAACTTTAATAAGTTCCACCAAATCTGTCTCCAGATCACTAATCAAAGACATCACTCGATTTAACACTTGGCCGGTTAAATCTTGGTACTCCTGCTCCATCATGATGCCCTGGAGATTAGAGTTAATTAGGTTGGCGTCGTCGCTCATGCGACCTAAAAACATATCCATACGCGGATAGAGTTTATTAAATTCCTGAGCCGACATTTCGCGACTTTTTATCCGCATCCATTCTGAACGTAGCTCTGCGGATTCTCGACCTAGGCGATCAGCCACTGGAGCTGTTGCTTCGACCCTATCCATAGTCTTATCGGCCGCTTGCTGTGTCATCTTAATGACATAGTGCAAACGATCAGAGGCATCTTGAATTTCAGTCCCCTCTAGAGGTGCGGGCTGCGAGTGTTTACTTTCATCAACATGAAAGTTCACAATGGCGTTATGCAAGCCTCGGGTCAGACGACCCACCGAGGTAAAAAGGTCGTTATCTCGAGATTCAATCAGGCCATGAATCAACTGAGATGCTTCTTCGTAATTATCGCTTTCAAGTTTTTCAACTAAAAGCTTGCCGCACTCTTTAAGATCTGAACTAAAAGAGTCAGCGTTCTTACTTAATATTTGACTGTTCATAGATTGCCTCTAACTCCGGAGGTTAGCCGTTGACGCGTTCAAAGATTTTATCAATCTTCTCTTTCAGTACTGCAGCAGTAAATGGCTTAACTACGTATCCATTTACACCTGCCTGCGCCGCCTCGACGATTTGCTCGCGTTTGGCTTCGGCTGTCACCATCAAAATCGGTAGTGTTTTGAGGCTATCATCTGCCCTAACGGCTTTTAACAAGTCAATCCCCGTCATACCAGGCATATTCCAATCTGTTACCAGAAAGTCAAAATTGCCGGTTTTAAGCATCGGCAATGCCGTTATGCCGTCATCCGCTTCTTGGGTATTGTTAAACCCCAAGTCTCTTAACAGATTTTTTATAATCCGACGCATTGTTGAAAAGTCATCAACGATGAGAATTTTCATTTCGGTATCCAAGTAAACCTCCAAACAGCCCAGTCACGTGAGCTCATCTATGTGAACATATACGTATGATAGTTGGTAATTTTCGATCTGCGCGCCTTCTAAGCGACATTTTCGAATTTCTCTAAAAAATAACAAGCCGTGATCCAGCAAACGACTTCTGATTGTCTCTCCTATTATATGGGTCGCAAATGGAAATACTTTAGGAAAAAAACAAAATGAGATGTTTTTTATAAAAGCACTAGCAAAACCCAAAATACAAGCTACTAGCCTATGTTAATGACACAACAACAGAGCCATATAACCTAGGGCGGCGCGATTATGAAGGCAAAATAGAATTAAACAATTATTATTTTTGGAGATTCAAATACATGCCAGCAACTTTACGCCGACGCTTCACATCAAGCATAGGCTTTACTGAATAATTCAACACACCCAGAGTAACAACAATTTGACAGAAGCCAGAAATGAGGCAGCAAAGAACCACAATCGTCAGAATAACATCGCGATTTTTTTAAAAATAACTACTGGTACGCGGAGATAGAACACTATTTTAAGAATAAAAACGGCTTAACAAAGATCAAAAACTCTAGAATAGAGGATTGAATGACACCGGAAATTTAGGCAGGCAAAATAAGCTTAGGATACCGCAAGAGTATGCCACTCAAGCTGAGAAGATGCGTCATCGTATGACAAAAGAATAGTTCGAAGCTCAGTTTATAACAAACTAAGCTTAACTAGGTCCTGTCCATATCTGACTTACGCCAATCACTTAACCTTGATTTTAACCGCGCCGTAGCCTGGCTATGAATCTGACTAACTCTCGATTCACTAACACCAATAATTTGACCGATCTCTTTCAGGTTTAGCTCCTCATCGTAATACAAGGCCAATATCATTCGCTCTCGCTCTGGTAAATCCGCAATCGCACTCGCCAGGGATGACTTAAGACCTTCACGCTGCATATTGTCGTGGGGGGTTATGAAGGCCATGCTGCTTTGGTGAAGGCTCACACCGGAGTCTTCACCCGCAAATGTTTCTTCGTAGCTAAACAAGCGGCTGCTCGAGTTGTCTTTGAGGATGTGATAATACTCATCGAGAGTCATTTCTAATTCAAGCGCAACTTCATGATCGTTCGCATCACGCCCTTCTCGAGCCTCAACTACCGCGATCGCTTCTGATATGCGACGATTATTACGGTGTACCGATCGCGGCACCCAATCGCCTTTGCGCATTTCATCGACGATGGAGCCGCGGATGCGAATTCCGGCATAGGTTTCAAAGCTCGCACCACGCGATGCATCGTACTTTAGAGCGGCCTCTAGTAAACCTATCATTCCAGCTTGAATAAGGTCTTCAACCTGCACACTAGCCGGCATACGCACCATCATATGATGAGCTATACGCTTCACTAAAGTAGCATGATCTTCGACACGGATCCCCGGACTTGGGACTTGCGATTGACCGTACATTGCTAAGCTATCGGATACTGCCATAGCTAAATTCCTGAGTTGGCGACATTAAGCAAACGTTCGACAAAAAACTCCAAATGACCCCTAGGGTTATTGGGTAACGGCAGTTCATCGACCTTTTGAGCCAAGGTACGAATCGCTTGAGCCGCTTTACAGCGGGGCGCAAATTCGATAATTGGCGTTTGCTTCTGCACTGCTTTACGAACATTCTCATCAAATGGTATGTGGCCCATATAACTTAAGGACACATCTAAGAAGCGCTGGCAAACTGCATTCAACTTGGCAAACAGTTTACTGCCTTCTTGATTCGTTCGGGTCATGTTAGCAACCACCCGAAAGCGGAAGGTACCATGCTCGGTATTCATTAATTTAATTAAAGCGTAGGCATCGGTAATTGAAGAGGGTTCATCACAGACTACTACGAGGATTTCGTTGGCTGCGCGCACAAAGCTCACTACCGAATCCGATATGCCAGCAGCAGTATCAACGACGAGCACGTCCAAGTTGTCAGCTATATCGCTGAACGCTCGAATCAAGGCGGCGTGCTCTTGGCTGCCTAAGGTGGCCATTTGCTGGACCCCTGATGCGGCGGGAACAATTTCTATTCCGCTCGGCCCTGGCACCATAATCTCAGCCAATCGTCGCTCGCCAGAGAGCACATCC
>Ga0105357_10001182_pt1 | contig 14055 bp, 10 predicted proteins | sample GOMGulsemesocosm_4_FD_83660 | JGI IMG/M metagenome (GOLD analysis project Ga0105357, IMG submission 83660) | Methane-oxidizing microbial communities from mesocosms in the Gulf of Mexico - GOM15B Gulf of Mexico | ecosystem: Environmental > Aquatic > Marine > Cold seeps | place: USA: Gulf of...
ATTTATTCTATTTATTCCACATCAAATTTATAGCCCTATATGTCAGCGATTAAACGAAAGGCTGCAATAAAATGAATCAAGCTAAAAATAATACAGACGGCATTGCCCAATTAGGCCATGCCGTATTAAGGCTAAAAGCAGCTGAAGTTGAAAACATACTTGCCGATGAATGCCAGCAGTTAATTAGTCAAATGATGTTAGTGGTGTCACAAGCCGGCGGTGTTGGTATTGCCGCACCACAAATTCATCACAGTGTACGTATTTTTATTATGTCTTCTAAACCTAATGATCGTTATCCAGACGCTCCATTAATGGCACCAACAGCGTTTATTAACCCTGAGATATTGCGTTTTTCTAATGAAAAAGTAAAGGGCTGGGAAGGCTGTTTAAGTGTGCCTAATATGCGTGGTTTAGTGCCAAGGCACAGCCAGATCACAATACGTTATTTTGACCAACAAGGTCATGAACTGCAAAAAGAATTAACGGGGTTTATTGCCCGTATTTTTCAACATGAATTAGATCATTTAAACGGCTTAACTTTTATTGATCGGTTAGAATCGACAAAGGATTTGATCAGTGAAGTTGAATGGTATCAGCAATTCGCTTCACTATAAAATTAATCCATTGTATTAGACCAATCCAAACGAATGTCCCAACCATCTAATCGGTGTTCTGATTTTAACGGGGCTACTGATTCATCAATTGTCCTATGAACATTAATTGCCGGCATTATATTAACGTCACGTCCATGGATATAACTTTGAGTCCGAACAATTTGTGTATAGGCTTTATTAAGGTCATAAGCACGTTGTTTTGAGGGGGTTATTAATTCAAAAACATCGGCACGCTTTACTTTTTCTTTATTAACAGTGCCATCAAGCTTGTACCACTTAGTGAACATTTCCCTATTTTGACGAAACTCATTACCACCGCCGTTCACTTGCAAGTACTGTAAAATTTCACCTTCTTTTTGACCTAGTGATGGCGCATCTTTCATTCCTTTTAGATTAATGTAGCCCCAACCCGCTTTACCCGTAATTTTGCGTGGAAAAGCAAACGTTTGATCGATAGTTGAACCTATAGCCGAATGACATCCCATACAAAACAGGGTTTCTTCATAGGATTGAGGTCGTAATTCACCATTATAATCTTCAATATATCCTTGAATTAACCAGCCAAATTTATTATTGAAACCACGATCTTTAACGCTAATATAACTAGGTAGTTGTTCATCTAACTTTTCTTTACGCTCTCTACGATAGACGTTATCTATAGCATCGTTATTTAGCAGTTTAGTCTTGATCATATAACGTAATTCTTTCATTCGTTTAGGTGTATAGGTTTTTCCTTGCTCATCAACACCCACATAACGAACCGAATGCATAATTTCTGTTTTCACCGGATATTGTTGATTAGCTATTTTAATGTGCTTAGCATCACCAACAAAAAACTGTCGTGCTTTTAACAATTCAACGTTCGGTGTTAACCTACCATCTTGATTTAAATCACTGTTGAATTCTTGTTCATTAACAGGGAAAATATCTATTTCAGCTAATGCTTTGATACTCATCTCAACCAGAGATAAATTTATTAAATAAACATCCTCATTATAGTGACCATTAAGCTGCCTGAACTCTGCGGATAATCGAATTAACACATCATCGGTTGCGCCATTTGTTGGCCAAAAAGCCCCCGGGAACGGTTTGTAATTAAAGGCAACCCACGCACTACCATCTTTTGCTATGCCATTATTTTTAAACGCTTCGCTAGCAAGGTGATAGTTTTTTAAATCAGGAATAAAACCCTGCCAGTCTTTGCTTCGCAAATTTTTTGATAATAAACTGTAGTTATTTTGATCGACATATTTTGTTATTTGTTCGTTCGTTATTTTTTCTAACCATTGTTGACGGTTTACAAATAAGTTTTTCCAACTGTTAGTTTCTCCTTCATCAGAAAAAGTATATAGACCTTGATTTGCCCCATCATTACGTATATTCGTTCGATAGTGATTATTTTCTGTTGATGGGTAGGTTTGATGGCAGGTATAGCATGGGTTGTTCACCCCTTCTGTTTTTGTATAACACTGCGGGGGAATGGGCGCTTCTTCATTCAAGCTACCATTAACGGTTGGGGTAATAATAAGATGTTGATCAATTTCGGGTAATAATGACGCGTTAACCTTTATAGTCAAAGCATTAAATATGCCTGCCCCTATGGCAAGGAAGATAATAAAAATCAAACTAAAAATTAAACTATAACGTTTCATAACTACTCTCATAACCATCCCCTTTAGCACACACACTTATTAAACTGACGAGATTATACAAGGCATATATTACAGTTATTTGAATTAATAATTTTTCATGTTTTGGTAATGTTTGTTTAAAAAATCCTTCATTTTTTAGTCATTTAATTGTCATAACACTGTTTTACCTTAATAGCATTATTATAACTCTTAGGAAGAATGAAATGCTGAATGTAAAAAAGACTAAAGTTGCTACGTTATTAGCGGTAATACTTGGAACATCAATGTTAACTGCATGTGATGGAGATAACGGTACTAATGGAATAGATGGCACTAATGGACAAGATTTAACAACGCCAGCGAAATTAACTCGATTAGCTACGGTGCCTGTTGGCGCAGAAATAACAGGGGTGTTTTTAACAGATAATGATGAGCTTTTCTTTAATGTTCAACATCCTTCCGATTTAGATGGGAATGACACGGCAGCAAAAGTTGGTGTAGTAGAAGGTTTTGACTGGAGCACATTAGATCCATTAACCGCTAGCTTAACTGTACCTACGACAAACGCTGAAAAACTTGCAGTGCGTGTCATCGCGGGTAATTACCAAGTGATAGGTAATGCTGGTGATACTTTCTCTAACCAGTTACCCCATGGTTTAGGATCTATCACCACGTCAGATGGCTTAACCGAGATAAAGCAATCTCAAAATCCTGATTTTAACGCCTTTGTTCCTACCTCTACTGACGGTAGTACAGGTTATTTATTCACTGCCTGGGAAGATCGTCCTGGCGCGATGAGTCGCATTGAATTAACTAAAGAAGAAAGTGGCAGCTGGCTTACTGGCGAGGCAATTAACGTTGATTTCTCAACTGTTTTAGGTACCTTAATTAATTGTTTTGGTACTTTATCGCCTTGGAACACCCCATTAAGCGCAGAGGAAAACTACGAAGCTGAAAATACTGACCAGTGGAACAACACGGCATATGTAGATGGTTACCCAAGTTATCCTGATGTTAAGAATTTGCAAACCTATTTAGCAACTTCAACATTACCTAACCCATATGATTATGGCTATATTGTAGAAATTACCGATCCTACTTCGGTTAGCCCTACCCCAATAAAACATTTTACATTAGGTCGTGCGGCGCATGAAAATGCCGTTGTAATGCCTGATTGGAAAACGGTTTATACAACTGATGATGGATCCAATAAAGCTTTTTATAAATTTGTTGCCACTACAGCGGGTGATTTAAGTGCAGGTACGCTATATGCGGCAAAATTAACGCAAGATGCTACAAGCGACCCCGCTAAAGCAGGTTTTGATATAAAATGGATTGAATTAGGCAGTAGTAATAATTCTCAAATTAAAACGTGGATCAATTCATATAACGGTATTACTGAAACTGATTATATTGAAGGTGAAACCAGTTATATTACGCAAGGAGAAATTGATGATTGGGCAACTAATGGCACAGGTGATGATAGATACGCCTTCTTAGAAACGCTGCGCGCTGCAAAAGCAAAAGGAGCTACGACTGAGTTCCGTAAAATGGAAGGTGTCGTTATTAATTATGATGGTGTTGCAAGTGGCGCCATACCTTTTATGTATGTTGCTATGTCTGAAGTAGGTAAAGGCATGATTGATCTTGAAGGCGATATTCAACTTGATTCATCAGCTGAGTGTGGCGCTGTTTATCGCTTTGGTTTACATACAGATTTTAATGTCGATCGTATGGAGCCTGTAGTCGTTGGTGGTGCATATAATGCCGAGGGCGATGCAAATGGCAACAAGTGTGATGTAGAGGCCATATCAAATCCTGACAACTTAGCCGTTATGGATGATGGTCGTGTTTTTATTGGCGAAGATACCAGTAAACATGTGAACAACGCACTTTGGATGTACAACCCTCAAGGTAAATAGCGTTTAATATCGGAATTAATTAAAATTTAAAAAGCCTCACATCACTGTGAGGCTTTTGTTCGTTATTAAAACGGCACTCAAGTTTCGGACGGCAGTTTTAGCTAATAAAAGCTGACAAATCCCCCTCGAAATATAATCACAACGACCATGAAAGCCTTAGATATCATTACAAAATGATATTGTCTTTGCCTACCCCGAAATTCATTCCATTGGCCTAAATACCTTATTCACCTTTATCAGTGCTGCGATATGAAACCAGTAAGTCACAGCGGCGTACCTAGGGCTAAAGAACGCCTCCAAAAAAGATAAAAAACATGATTTATCGACGATTAATAATAATGAGGAGCAGTTGCATTGGTTGCTGTAAAGCAACGATGTTATAGGAATATTTAGAATGATCACATATTTATTGGTATAGGTATTATATTGTTGATGGCGTGGTTCATTACTGTGTTGCCAACATGCCAGATGGTATCGCGCGTACTTTAACAATAGTATTAATCAACGCGACTATGCCTTTTGCAGTAATAATAGCCAACAAAGGTGCTAAACAAGCATGACTTGATGATAAACATTTAAAGTATAATTAAATGTTTTTGGTGGTAAAGTTACTCACAGGCCAGTTTATTGTTTAGTCTTTATTACAAAACTAGAATAAACTAAAAAAGAGTGCAAACTTACCGTTTGCACTCTTTCTCATACTATTTTTAACTAATATAGCGTTAATGCAACTGTACACCCTTGATAGAACCCCTTATCATCCCAATAATTAAATTTATATCTATTTATTAAACACTCTTTATCAACAACTATTTGTTAAAAATAAACTCCGGAGAACTCATTCATGAGCGACGTTAGACATTGTCCCCTACTTATTTTAGGCTCAGGCCCAGCGGGTTATACTGCTGCTGTTTATGCAGCCCGTGCTAACCTTAAACCAGTAATGATTACAGGTATGCAGCAAGGTGGTCAATTAACCACAACAACAGAAGTAGAAAACTGGCCAGGCGATGCTGAGGATCTAACGGGTCCAGCCTTAATGGAACGCATGCAAAAACATGCTGAAAAGTTTGATACTGAAATTATTTTTGATCACATCAATAAAGTCGACTTTTCTAAACGCCCTTTTACCTTAACAGGCGACAGCGGAATTTTTACCTGTGATGCGTTAATTATTTGTACAGGTGCTTCGGCACAGTATTTAGGTTTGCCTTCTGAGGAAGCCTTTATGGGTCGTGGTGTTTCCGCTTGTGCCACCTGTGATGGTTTCTTTTATAAAAATCAAAAAGTAGCCGTTGTTGGTGGTGGTAATACCGCCGTTGAAGAGGCACTTTATTTATCAAATATTGCTAGCGAAGTACATTTAGTGCATCGTCGTGATACCTTCCGCTCTGAAAAAATATTAATAGACCGCTTAAATGAAAAAGTTAAAAACGGTAACATTATTCTTCATACTGACCGTACGTTAGATGAAGTATTAGGTGATAAAATGGGTGTAACAGGCTTGCGCTTAAAAGACACTAAATCAGATGCTACTACAGAACTTGCCGTTGCTGGTGTATTTATTGCTATTGGTCACAAACCTAATACTGATATTTTCAATGAGCAACTAGCGATGAAAAATGGTTATTTAACCATTCAAAGTGGTACTCAAGGTAATGCTACGCAAACCAGTGTTAAAGGTATATTTGCCGCAGGTGATGTTGCCGATCATATGTATCGTCAAGCAATTACTTCTGCTGGTGCAGGTTGTATGGCAGCACTTGACGCTGAGCGCTTCCTAGACGCCCTGTAGCAAGTTAAAAAGGCTTATGTCTGGAACCGTGAACCTGTGCCTCTAAGCCTTTTAAATCTCACTAACATGAATATTTCTGGATAATATGAGCCTTTATCAACTCGATGCGACAGATTTGGCTTTTCCTCCCGTAGAACTCGCCTTTACTGAGCCAAACGGTTTATTGGCCATCGGTGGTGATTTAAATCCACAACGGTTAATCAATGCTTACAGCCAGGGCATTTTCCCGTGGTTTAGCGAGCATGATCCACTTTTATGGTGGTCGCCTAATCCAAGAGCGATCATTAAACTTAGCGATTTACGTATTAACCGTACTTTAAGAAAAGCATTAAAAAAATCGCCTTATAAAATCACCTTAAATACCGCTTTTGAAGAAGTGATAGCATTGTGCGCCGATGCGCCTTTTCGTGATGACGGCACATGGATCCTGCCGGAAATGCAAAGTGCCTATGTCAATTTGCATCAATTAGGCTTTGCTCATTCGATTGAAGTTTGGCGAACAAACACATTTGATCAACCTGTATTGGTTGGTGGTTTATATGGTATTGCACTTAACGGTTTTTTCTCCTGTGAGTCAATGTTTTATACTTCGCCTAATGCGTCTAAATTTGCTTTGGTTGCGCTTACTAAGCTGCTTAAATCAATTGAAGTTGATTTTATTGACTGCCAATTACTTAATGATTTTTTAACTGATATGGGTGCAACAGAAATATCACGCGAAAAATTCCTAGCATTGAAACAAACGGCTATAAATAAAGAAATAGCAACTGATTTTTGGCAACCACGTGAATTGTCAGTTACTGAGCCATTAGTTTAATAGAAGTAACCGTATGAATGACAACAGCTTTAAAGTAGGTATTACCAAGACCTTTCCTTGTAGTTATTTACCTGATAAAGAAGAGAGATTATTAATAGCCGTTGATGATCGTCTGCAAAATAAACACAGTTATAGCATATTAATGACTGAAGGCTTTCGTCGTAGTGGTGAACAATCTTATCGACCTTACTGTCCAAACTGTAATGCTTGTCAATCTATCCGTGTATTAGTTAAAGACTTTAACCCTTCTAAAAGCCAAAAGCGCTCATTAAAACGTAATGCTAATTTCATTATCAAACATTCTGAACAAATTAAAGAATACTATTACCCGCTTTATGAAAATTATATTAATACCTTTCATCAAGATGGCGGTATGTACCCAGCTAACGTTCAGCAGTTTGAAAGTTTTCTCAGTAGTAAATTAACCACACAAGTATTTATTGAAACTTGGTGTGTTGTTGATGGTGAAGAGCAACTGATATGTGTTGCCGTAACCGATGTACTCACAAATGGTTTATCGGCTGTTTATACTTTTTATCATCCTGATTTTAAAAGCCATGGTTTAGGGCGTTTTTCGATCCTTACGCAAATTGATTTATGCCGACAATGGGGTTTACCGTATTTATATTTAGGCTACCAAATTGATGCCTGTCAAAAGATGAATTATAAAAACAGTTACTATCCACACGAAAGGTTTATAAGCTTAAAATGGCAGTTGATTGAAATAAAACCTTAAAGCGACTATAAAAGCAACAACTGTAGGAAATAAACATTTACAACGCTTTACTTTAGCTGTGCAATTAGGCATCATTCGCGCAGCTTTTTTTATCAGTCAAACGTTCTAACAATTTGAATAGAAATTTTGACTTTTTTGCACAACATATAGAGGTTTAGCGCCCCATGGCGAAAGAAGAAAATATTGAAATGCAAGGTACGGTTATAGATACTCTACCTAACACTATGTTCCGAGTTGAATTAGAGAATGGCCATGTGGTAACTGCTCATATTTCTGGTAAAATGCGTAAAAACTACATTCGTATTTTGACTGGCGATAAAGTAACAGTTGAACTTACACCTTATGATTTATCTAAAGGTCGCATTACTTTCCGTGCAAGATAACTTTCTATACTTAGACTAGATAGTAATTTATCCCGTTGAAGATAAAAAACACAAAACCAGTACTTTAACTAAGCGCTGGTTTTTTTTATGTATTCTTTATATGTAACAGCATTACTATTCAGTAATAAACTTATCAATTAACCCCTCTAGCTCTAATGACATTTCGACTAACTCATTTGCTGATTTTAGTGATTTAACTGCTACATTCGAAGTACTATCTACCGCATTATTTATGCTTATTAAGTTTTCGTCCATGTCTGCTGCCACATGACTTTACTATTTAAAAGAGGTTATCAGTTTTTTCTCAAATTGCTCAGCATTAACCGTTAAGTTGCTGTTATCAATTGTTTCTTGTAAATCAGCTAAGTCTTTATTTACCTTATTAATAGTTAGCGTGTTATCATCAAGTTGATACACTTGTTGTTGGCTTTGGTAGTAAAAAGTCAAAATAATCAATGCTTCTTGTTCTAAACCCTTAGCGGCTTTTTTTACTTTTTTTAATTTACGGTAAATTAAATTTTGTAATTGTTTTATTTGCCAAACATAGTAAATTTCTTTGAAAAAGTCTGATGTTTTTAAAGTATGAAGAGCGGCCATACAAGCCAGTAACGACAATATAACCCCTAATAAATTAAATCTAAAATTATTGACCCCTTCTTGACCAAAATTGAGAATTAATAGCTGCCCAAACGTTAACGCTAACACTAATAATATGCTAATAAAAACAACGATGACGATGTTTAAATGTTTTCTATAACGCGCTTTGTCTATATTCATTAATTGCATTAAAATTTTCCTAAAAAATATTTTTAATCTGTGAATTTAATTACATGTGCTTAACTGTATGACCACAAGTATATCAACATTGTTAATCTTGAGCTTGATTTACTCCGCTATATTTAAGCCTGAATAACGTTTTACTACATTAGTTACCCCTTGCTGCCACGTTTGCTTGTTACTCGCGATAGTCAATTGTGTTTTTGCTCGCGTAATGCCGGTATAAAGTAGTTCGCGTGATAAAAGTAAGTTATTGCTTTGCTTGAGTAATAGCTTGGGTAGTACCATGGCAACATGAGCAAACTCACTGCCCTGCGTTTTATGAATGGTCATTGCATAGACACTGTCATATTTTGGTAACCTAGAGGGTAATAGTGTCTTATATTGGATTTCGCCACCTTCAGCTTTGGGCTGTTCAAAAAATGCCATGAGGTTGCCACTATTACTATGACTACTGGCGTTACGATTAACCTGCCAAAGTAAACCAACATCACCATTAAATAGCCCAAGGCGATAATCATTTTCACTGATCATAATAGGCATGCCATGATAGTTTTGTTGAGATTTCCCCCAAGGCTGAGCCGTATTTACGACCAATTGCTCTTTTACCCATTGATTCATGGTATCAACACCAAATTCACCTTGGCGAGTAACACAGAGAATACGAAATTTTGCTAATAAAGCAAAGGCTTCATCAAGAGTACTACACTTGCTAATACCTTGATAATATTCTTTTATTAACGGCGATAGCCAAGTATGTAAATCACCTTCAACTAATGATAACTGAGCTTTATTACTTTTATTACTTTTATTAGCGTCATTTAACAACTGCCAACTTTGCGTATTATCCCCTTTAATAACATAAGCAGCTAACCTGCCAATCTCCCCTTCTCCATCAAAACGACGACTAGTGACCAAGAAACTAAGATGATCACTATAACTTGCTGTTTGGTTAACTTCATTGTAACTAACTGCATTGGGGTTCAGTACATTGAGATTCAGTGTATGATTCAATAGCTGTACATCTAATTGACAGGCTTGAGCTAAATAGTTGGCATTACTGGGGCTATAACCTGAATGTGGTCTAGGCGCAATATCCGCTAACACACTACCCACAGCAACAGAGGGTAATTGATCAGCATCGCCGAGTAAGATAACTTTAGCAGTACTTTTTAAGGCCCTAAATATTCGAGTCATCATAGGTAAGTCAACCATAGAGACTTCATCAATTAACAAAACATCACAGCTAAGTAAATTGTTTTGATTGTGCCTAAAGTTAGGGCTATTTGGAATAACACCAAGTAAACGATGTATGGTTTTCGCTTCACTGGGTATTGCTGCTAAAACATTATCATTAATCAACGTTTTAAAGCCAGTAATGGCATTAATAATGGACTCCGACAAGCGTTGTGCTGCTTTTCCTGTTGGCGCCACTAATGCTATTTCAAGTGCTTGTTTGTTAGCATCACTCTTGTTATTTAGCATAACTAACGCCGCCAACAACTTGGTAACGGTATAAGTTTTACCTGTGCCAGGGCCACCAGCAATAACGGTAAAATTTTTATTCATCGCATTAGCTACCGCAATTTTTTGCCAATCAAACTCTTGTGCTAGCTCGTTTTCCGGTGGCGGAAAGAGTTGTTGGAGTACACTACTTATATTTTCTAGTGATGTCGGCAATCGCTGTGACATTCTCGCTTTAAACGCTTGAACAAGCGTTTGTTCAAATTGATAGTACCGGCGCATGTATACGCGATTATTTTCAAATACAATGGGTTGCTGTGTATTCGCGCTAAGATCAAGTGCTGTTAGCACATTGAACAAGCACTCGTTATCCGGAAAAACAAAACCTTGACAGCTACATTTCCCTAGCTCGTCAAAAGCGACTGCCCAATGTTGCTGCGCAAGTTCAGTTAACGGCAAACACGTATGACCTGCCCGTAAACTCACACTGAGTGCAAAAAACACATGGATAAGAATTTTCTCTTGCTCGGCTGAAAGTTCAGTCGACTTACTTAATACCGTTAGCATCTCTTTTGCAAAGAAATAATCAATCGCTTCAATATCGGCTAGCTGCTGTTGTGCTTGAAAAAAACTTTTATAAATAGGCACGATTATGTTTCCTCTTTAGAGGTTGTAGTAACACCTTTTCTTAAGGATTCTTTATTCAGAGATTCTTTGCCTAGCTCTTTACCGAGGAAGAGGCGATCTAACGCGATTAACTCATCAAGCAAAATTTTTCGAAAATAAACCCCTGTACCACGGTATTGTTCATCATTGGTCATACCACGTAAATAAAGATAATAGATGCCACCAAAATGTTGTTCTGCCTTATAGTCAGGTACATTCTGCTGTAAATAACGATGCAAGGCTAAACTATAGATAAGATATTGTAAGTCGTAATAATTATTTTCAATATTATGCCGTAAAGCCTGATGATTATAATCAGTAAAATCATCACCTAAATGGCTAGATTTATAATCACACACATAAAATTTACCTTTTTGCTCAAACACTAAATCAATAAAACCGTGCATCATACCTTTCAATGAATGATAACTTGGTAATCTAACGTGATTAATACCATAACCATCATTTAGGTCGACCAATGCCGCATTTCGATGATCGGTCAGCAATTTAGCTAATGCACCAATACTTGCTTCTTCCATAGGAAAATAAAATTCACTTTCCCGTAGCGTTTTTTGCATGGTGATATCAGACAAACAAAAATATTCACTAGAAGAACTACTGGCTTCAACTAGCGGGCTTGCCACTATTTCATCAAGCCAAGAAATAAGATCTTCTTCAGTAAACCCTGCGGTTAATTCGCCATATTTAACCAATGGCCACTTGATACTTTCTTGCCAATGATTTGCTGATTGATACGCGGTAACAAAATCACTATGCTCTAAAATGTCATGTAATAAATTACCACTGTGCGCACCTTTCGCTAACTGAAAACGTAATAGTGATTTTGCCAGGTTAGTTGCCTTTATACTCAGGTTATCTACTAGTTCAGTGTCTCTGTCGGGTGTTGATACGCCGCCATGGCGTAAATTTCGACTTAACGCTGAAAATGAACTAAGCCACCAATCACGCTCAATTTTACCATAAAACTTACTTATCTCAGGTACTAATTGGCCTTTGAAATCAAGGTTACTTTGCTGGTATATATCAGTTTCGATCGTCTCAAATAAAACCTGTTTTACCGTTATTGCTTCGGGAGACTTCACCATTAACAGTTGTAAGCTTTGTACTATATCTTGCTCTACTTGCCACTGAAGCGTTTTACCAAGTGGCGATAACGCATATTTATCAAAGGATGTGGTAAAAACATAACAACGCTTTTCTGCACGTGTTATCGCCACATACAACAAACGAATCGTTTCGGCATAGGCTTCATTCGCCATGGCTGCTTTCGCTTGTTCATTGCCATCTAAACTCAAGCACAATTTCCCTTGTTCATTGTGATATTCAATATAGCTTATCGATTTATTGCCAAATTTAAGCGGATCTTTATGACGAGTAGCAAACGGTATAAAAACAATAGGGTACTCCAAGCCTTTCGCGCCATGTTGAGTGACTATGCGAATTAAATTACCGTCGCTTTCAAGACGCTGCTCTGCTTCTATATCACTACTTGCTCCGTTACTTTCTAAGCGACACTGTTGTTCAAACCAATAAAGAAGCTCTTGCGGTTCTAAGAATTTTTGACTAGCTGATTGTAAAATTTCAAATAAATGCAACAGATTAGTTAACGCGCGATCTTTATTGTCTAAGACTATTTTAAAGTGTTGATGCATTAGGTTTATCGCCATCGCAATAAAACCTTGCCGTTGCCATTGCGTTCTATAATCGAAAAAGCTGAACTTCAAGGCTTGATAAGCCATTTCATCTTGCTGAAGTTTATACAAGGTTGTTGCATCAAAACCCAATAAGCCGCTGGCCAAGGCATTTAAGTACAAGCGTTCATCTTCAGGCATTAATATACCCTTCAATATACTGATAAGTTGTGTCGCTTGTTCACTATGAAATAAGTTTGCCCGATCAGATAAGAACACACTGGCCAAATTAGCCGCTAACAATGCTTGTTTTATATCAGTGGCTTCGCGTCCATCACGCACTAAAATAGCAATATCCTGCGGTTTAATGTCTCCATCAGTTAAAAGCTGTACAATTTCATTAGCGCACCAGGTGGCCATTAAAGGTCTATCTGACTGTTTACTATTACCCTCTTCTTTAGAAAAATGAATAAATTGTAGGGCTTTGTTATTGTTATTTGCCTGTTCGCATGATTTGCCACTCAATTGCTTATCAGTTTTACCTGCATAAACAGCTTGATAGGGAATACCATAACCAAACACGGTATTATTACCATCACCCAAAAATACCTGATTATAGGCACTAACCATATCAGGACTTGATCGCCAGTTAGTATCCATCAGCCAGTGATAATCACAGTCATTACGCGCGCTCAAATAAGCAAAAACATCACCACCACGAAAACCATAAATAGCTTGTTTAGGATCGCCAATAAGATAAAGCGCTGCATTAATCTGTTGGGTCTTTTGAGTCTGGTTTTCTAGCGTTTGAGGCTGATAGTAAATGCCCTGCAAAATAGCAAATTGTTGGGGATCAGTATCTTGAAATTCATCAACAAGGGCGACGGGATATTGCGCCAATAATGTTTTTGCTAACTGACTATCATCTTCATTTTTTAAACAATCTGCTAAGGTGTTTATTAAATCATCAAAATCGAGCAAGTTATGTTGCTCTTTTGCTTGTTTAACTTGCTGACGTATTTGATAAATACCAATACGAACTATTTGATACGCTTTGGCTTTATTAATATGTTTAGCTAAGTCTTTAACGTCAGCTTTAATTTGTTTACTGCTTGCTAACACTTGCCCTAACGCAACTTTAAATGCCTTAGGGTGTCGATTACCATTAAGCAAATAGTCTGGCATAGGTTGCTGTATTGCCGCCAGTAAAGTTTGTTCATTTTCACACGCACTTATTTGCGTCAACCAAGCTTGTAACTTAATTAACTCGGCCGCCCTCTTTTCTTGTTCATCGGCTTTTTTATGGGCAACTAAGCCTTCATTAACTAGAGTTAAATCGACTGTAATAGCACGGTTGGCTTGCTTAGCTAATTGTGTAAATTTATCTATTAAATCTTGAACGTCAAGCACAGAAAGCTCAGATTTATGTGCGATAGCCTTTGCAAAGCTGCTAACAAAAGCCGTAGGTGTAGCCCAAAACTGAGCCACTAACGCAAAAGCATCACCATTTTGTTTAGCCAGTTGTCGATACCAATCTTGGCAAGCTTCTAAAATCAAGTCATTACTATTAGTGGACATGTTAGCGTTAAATGACAAAC
>Ga0105357_10001184_pt1 | contig 14047 bp, 11 predicted proteins | sample GOMGulsemesocosm_4_FD_83660 | JGI IMG/M metagenome (GOLD analysis project Ga0105357, IMG submission 83660) | Methane-oxidizing microbial communities from mesocosms in the Gulf of Mexico - GOM15B Gulf of Mexico | ecosystem: Environmental > Aquatic > Marine > Cold seeps | place: USA: Gulf of...
GTTAATACTATAAATAATTAGTGCAACCCACATAAACCGCGTCATTTTCATTCCTACCCGTGATATTTAACACTCAAATCATGCACCGCATCAACCATTGCTTTAACGTGCTCCGGATTGATGTCAGGCAAGATACCGTGCCCTAAATTAAATACATGCCCTGATCCAGCACCATACTTTTCCAATATCGAACCTACTTTTGCTTTAATAACCTCTGGGTTAGCATAAAGCGTAATCGGATCCATATTGCCCTGCAATGCAACTCGACCACCTACCCGAGCACGAGCTAATTTTATATCCGTCTGCCAGTCCAAACCTAAAGCATCGTATCCAGTACCCGCCATTGATTCTAGCCACTGCCCACCACCTTTTGTAAATAAGACAGTAGGCACTTTCTGACCATTAACATTAGTATTTAGCAAAGACCGTACTTGCTGTGCATAACGCAAAGAAAATTCCATATACTCTTCCGTACCTAGCGATCCGCCCCACGTATCAAATAACATAACGGTTTGAGCACCTGCCGCAATTTGTGCATTCAGATAAGAAGCAACAGACTGAGCCAGCTTATCCAGCATTTTATGCATCAACAGAGGCTGCTCAAACATCAATCCTTTTACTTTAGAAAAAGTCTTACTACTACTACCTTCAACCATATAAGTAGCCAATGTCCACGGACTACCGGAAAAACCTATCAAAGGCACACGGCCGTTTAAATTTTTTCTAATTAAACGCACTGCATCCATAACATACTTCAATTCCATTTCTGGATCTGGAATTGGCAGCTTATCGATATCCGCAGCTGTACGCACTGGTCGCTCAAATTTTGGCCCCTCTCCTTCGGTAAAATACAAACCTAAACCCATCGCATCAGGAATAGTTAAAATATCCGAGAATAAAATAGCTGCATCAAAATCAAAACGCTCTAGAGGCTGCAAAGTCACTTCACATGCCAGCTCTGGATTCGTACAGAGATTCATAAAACTACCCGCTTGCGCACGCAACTCACGGTACTCCGGCAAATAGCGGCCCGCTTGGCGCATCATCCATATAGGCGTTTTATCTACAGGCTCTTTTAATAAAGCGCGAATAAATCTATCGTTTTTTAATTCATTCATTTTCCCAACTCCTTATATTGTTTATCTCGTCTATATCTGTATCTTACAAATCTTTTTGAATTGCCGAAAAAGTTCTAGGCCAGGACTCCTGCAAAGCTTTGGGCAATTTTTCCATTTGCGTTTTTGCTTCATCAATAGAAGAAAAAATGCCATAAAACAGCACATAACTTTCCAATTGCTTATTTTTCTTTTTTAGGTAAAAAGTCTTAATTCCCAAGCGCAGGTATTTTTCCTGCTCTTCAAGTAATTTATCTTTTACCCTTGAGACCATTAACTGCAAGGTGTATTTCCGTCTATTTTGAGCCAAAACCCACAGCCGATCATCTTGTGTATTTAATACAAGAACAGAATCTTTTTCTTTCTTTTCCATCTCAATTTTGATTTCGCCTACCTTACTCTCCTGATTGAGCAAACTATCATCTACTATCAATTTATCAGCTTTATCTGGCATCGGATTTAAAGTAGTATTTGGGTCAATACTATCCGTCAACGTAGCGCCCTCTTCATCTATTACTGGAGCTGCTTGTATTTCTGTTAGTGGCGGTTCAAATAATTGTTTTTCCAAGGGCACGTCAATCTCTTCTAGTTCAGGCAAAACTTCATCTTTTATTTCTTGCTGCACTGCCATAGTTGGCGACGGCTGAATTAATTCAACTGCTGACTCGATAGGCTTTAGTGCTACCGTTGATTTGTCTTGCTCAGGTTCCTGCCACAACAAGATACTCACGAGCGCAGAACAAATAAACACGGTAACCACCATAATTACCAACATTGGACTATTAGCTAAACTTTTCTTTTTTGCTGATTTTATAATCGCACTAATCTTCCCAGGATTCCCTTTTGTTTCCCGATAAATTTCACCAATAAATGAAACATTAATGTCCTTAAGCGTATATGCATTGACCTCTTGCTCCACCAAGGAGCGAATAAAAGCCTCACATTGACGGACACTTAAGGCTGGCAACTCGATAAAATGACAGTGAGTCTGTATTTTCTCTAACTGACTTTTTTCTTTATACTCTTCAGAGGTTAACGCAAACACCAACCGTAACGCCGTATATTTACTGGCATAGTCAATTAGCGCGCTCATCAACCCGGCGACCAATTGGTCCGCATCGTCGATCAATAATACCAATTGAAATTCTTGCTGAGCGTAGACATCTAGTGCATCAGCCAATGAGTGGCACTCTAATTGGCGAGTACCCTTTATAAATTCAACTATTTGAGCTTGGATCGATTCAAAACTTGCTTGCTGCACAAGATTTAATAAGAACATATCTGTAACGCTAGTCTTTCTAAATTCAACCGCAGACAGTAACGTTGTTTTACCTGCTCCCAACGCACCTTGCAATATCAGAGGCTGCTGTAAATTAGTTATTAAATGCATCAATAAATCTAACTTTTGCGCGCGCTCAATACTTAGCAAATTCACCGCTTGACTATTATTTGCGTATTGTTGCCGATCAATTTGCATAGATTTTATATGCTTAGAAATTACTTGTTACGACCATATTCATTTAAAGTTCCAAGTAACAGGCCTCTCCCAACACCGACAGGTAAACTTGCTTCACCTATAGCCTTAAGTAAAATAAGCCGGATATCGCCATCAACATTTTTCTTATCAACTGCCATTAATTTGATAAACTCTTCAGCCGATAAATCAGCAGGCGGCTCAGTTGGCAGTGATGCTCTCTTAAAAAGATCAACAATACGAGTGACATCAGCATCACTTAGCCAGCCCATTCGTCGCGATAAGTCAGCTGCTTGGCAAGTACCAATAGCAACCGCCTCGCCATGCAAATAAGTTCCATAGCCTGAGCCTGTTTCAATCGCGTGCCCAAAAGTATGACCTAAATTTAAAATAGCGCGAATACCGGATTCCCTTTCATCAGCAGCAACAATTTCCGCTTTGCTCAAACAAGAGCGCTCGATAATATAAGTTAATGCCTGCTGATCTCGCGCTAAAAGCTTATCAATATTAGCTTCAATCCAAGAAAAAAACTCAGCATCGCGGATTAAGCCATATTTAATTACCTCAGCGATACCTGCCGATAACTGACGATCATCCAGTGTATCTAGCACCTTAATATCGATAATCACACACTGCGGCTGATAGAAAGCACCTATCATATTTTTACCTAAGGCATGATTTACACCAGTTTTGCCACCAACGGAAGAATCTACTTGCGCCAATAAAGTGGTTGGTATCTGAATAAAAGGAATACCACGCTGATAACACGCAGCCGAAAAACCAGCGACATCGCCAATCACTCCACCGCCTAAAGCAATTAATGTGGCATTGCGACTAAATTGCTTAGCTAACAATGCGTCGAAAATAATATCCATACTTGCCAAGGTTTTATACTGCTCGCCATCGGGCAAAATGACGGTTTCAACTTGATATTGCTGCAAATGCGCTATAACGCTGTGTAAATACAAAGGGGCAATAGTTTCGTTAGTTACCACCAGTACTTGCTTAGACTTAATATGCTGAGCCAATAATTCTGGATTATTTAAATTACCTTCGCCCATATAAATAGGGTAACTTCTATCGCCTAAGTGAACTTGTATTGTATTCATGATTAATTATATTTTTCTGAATATTCTTTAAGAATTTCCTTAACCGCAAGCTTGCTCTGCATTTGCCCACTATCGATAACAAAATCAGCGCAAGATAAATACAAATCCTCTCTTTCATTGAGTAATGCTTCTATTTTTTCTTTTGGGTTATCCACATTCAACAAAGGACGTTGTGAATTACGTGATGTGCGATCCACAATTCTATCAACAGAACACTGCAAATAGACGACAAAGCCATTTTCCTTTAAATACTCTCGATTTTCTTGATCTAAAATAACCCCGCCGCCTGTCGCTAAAACGATATCTTCAAGTTGCGTGAGCTCTTTAATCATCTTGCTTTCTCGAATTCTGAAGCCTTTTTCACCTTCAAATTCAAAGATAGTCGCAATATCAACTCCAGTTATATCTTCAATAGCTTTATCGCTATCATAAAATGCCAAGCCTAGCGACTTTGCCAGTAAACGGCCAATCGTCGTTTTGCCTGCGCCCATCAATCCAATTAAATATATACTTTTTTTATTCATTAACATTTTTATTATTCATAAAAAAAGGGGCATTATGCCCCTTTTCTTGTTGCAATTGAAGTTTACTAACGCATTCTCATCGAATCTTTAACAACTTTCGGTGTAATAAAGATTAATAGTTCTTTTTTCTCATCGCTCTGAACCGTCTTTCTAAACATCCAACCAACCAGAGGCAAATCAGAAAACCAAGGCACCGTACTTACAGTATTTCTCGAGTTATTTTCAAAAACACCACCCAACACAACCGTTTCACCATCTTCAATGCGCACACTCGTCTCAACTGAGCGCGTACTAATAGCAAGCTGACCATCATTTAGAAAAGCGCCCGGAGTATCTTTATTAATTTTCAGCTCCATAATAACACTCCCACTCGGAGTAATCTGTGGCGTTACGACTAAACTAATCTTAGCATCTTTAAATTCTATGTTAGTGCCATCTTGACTCACAGTACTATAAGGAATTTCATCTCCTTGCTCTATCGTCGCCTTACAACGGTCAGAAGTAAGTACCTTAGGATTGGAAATGAACTCAGCTCGTTTATCATCCTGCAATGCAGTAATTTCCAAGTTAAGTATATAGTTCGCGCCATCTGTCAAAGTCATGCCCAATGCGCCATAAGGATTTGATGCGGCTAATCTTGATACAATTGGCCCAACTATATCACCTACTCCTCCATCATTCCCCCCCGTCGATCCTGCAATTCCAATATCTCCACCGGTATAAGCAGCACCAAACTTAACCCCCAACTCCTGCGCAAAACCTTCTTCAGCAATCACAATGCGCGCCTCAATAAGAACTTGCCGCACTTGCCTATCTAATAATTGTATCATTTGGCTAATTTCTTCTAAGTTTTTAGCCGTATCCTTAACAATTAAAGTGTTAGTTCGCGAATCAACAATAGCCGTACCTCTGTTGGATAAAAGCGAATAACTTTCATCTTCTGAGTTACCATTGCCACTATTGTTATTGTTACTCGATCTACCTGAACTGCCACTCGACCCACTACCACCTGACTGACTACTACCTGCCGATACAGTACAACCATCCGCACTTATAGAAGAATTGCCTAGCAAAATATTTCTAAAATTTTCTGCTTTTGCATAATTAATTTGAATATATTCTGTTTTCAACGGCTCTAATCGCTTAGCAACCTTTTGCGACTCAATTTCTTCTTCTTCTAATTTACGAATCTCTGCGGTAGGTGCCACTAAAATGACATTGCCTGCCTGCCTTTTAGAAAGTCCTTTTGACTTCATAACAAACTCTAAAGCCTGATCCCAAGGCACGTCATTTAAACGTAAAGTTAGATTTCCAGTAACAGAATCAGAAGCTAAAATATTAAGGTCCGTAAAATCCGCTAAAATCTGCAATACTGAGCGAATTTCAATATCCTGGAAATTTAAAGATAATCGCTCGCCAGTATAAGGAAACTTATTTTTCTTCTTTTCTTCTTGTGCCGCAGTAGTGATAGGCCTAACTTCGATAGTTAATACGCCATCCGCCTGAAAAGAAGAATATTCATAATCAGTATTCGCCGGCGTAATGATCACTTTAACTCTAGAGCCCTCTTTTTTAGCTTCTATCATTGAAACTGGAGTTGCAAAATCGAGCACATCCATTTTCTTTGCATAAGCTGCTGGTAAAGTTGTGTTCAAAAAACTTAACTCTATCTTGCCTGCCTTTTCCTGAGTATTAACGACCGTATTTGGGTTAGACAAAGAAATCAATAATCGCCCCTCACCTTTTCCCCCACGACGAAAATCAATTTTATTAATGGCTTGTACTGGAATTAAACTAGCAAACTGAGTTAATGTCTTTTCAGTTAATTTTTGATGGCTTTCCTTTGCCATTCTTCCAGAACTATTTAAGGTAACAACAACACGATTCTCTTTTAACTTAATGTCATACGCAACAAGCTTAAGCAAATTGATGACAACTCTTAGCCTATCTCCCGACTCGACAGCAACAAAACTATTGATTCCGCCCGCATTGATCACAGTTTTTTTCTGCTTTAAACCACTTTTAACACCGTCAAAGTCCAATACAATCCTTGCTGGATTATCAGTATGAAATACTTTTGGCTTTGCAACATTACCTGTCATTTCAAAAGACAACTGCAAGTTATCGCCTGACAAAGCATTAAAATCAACAGCACTAAGTACAACACCTTCAGCAGTGGCCAAGGAAACTTGCCCCAATAATAAAGTACTTAGCAACAATACACGTAATAACGACCATTGTTTTAAAAAGCTCATACAAAACCACCTTGCTTAATATTCATATTAATCCTCAGCTCACTCAGATAACGCTATTGTTGCTTGATTCTCACGCCATGTTCCAGGTTGATCTGGAACAATTTCCATTATTTCTATTTTATCCTGAAAAATACGTAATATACGCCCGTGATTTTCACCCAAATAATTCCCATCCTTAACTCGATGAATTGTACCATCAGCGGCCTTAATCAATCCCCACAAGATATCCTTCATTTTTACTGTCCCAACCATTCTCAATGTGTCTAAAGAAAAACTTTCCAGTTCTTCTTTATGTCGATTAAAGTCAGGCTGTATGCCATTTACAGACATTTTTTGCTCAGTAACATTCTCGATACTTTTCTCAATTGGACGAAAAGGATCTCTCAATCCATCAGGATTAAATAAAAAATTACTAACCGGAGGAACAGGATCAATAGGCTTAATATTTATCGGTATCATATTGCTTCTTTTTTCTTTCAATCGGTCATTAAGCTCAGGATAAGGTATGTCCACAGTACTTTGTTTTTTACATCCAGGCACTACCAAACCTTCGCGACCAAGACAAACCAAGGCACTGTTATCCATCACATCAGACTCTTTATCTAATTTTTCACCGCCATCTCGGTAAGTAGTAATCACAGCGTTCATAGATAAAAGTGAATCATTTTTAGTGGGCGATATTTGTAAATTTTTAATGGTTACAATTCTAGGCAAGGTCGCTAAGCCACTAATAAAAAGCCCTAACTCACTGTATTCGCCTAACACTTTGATATCGATAGGCAACTCAATAACATCACCTTTCTTTACTTCTCCTACTGGCTTAAATAATTCAAACTCCAATCCACTTGATAATCCTGTTTGTGAAATATCAATCAATAAGCTATCAACCTCAGCTTTAGTAGGCATAAGCTTCATCATTTCAGCTAATGATGACTCTATTTGCTTAAACTGTTTTTGATGTAATTCTAAATTTAAAGCCATCCGCCATGCATGTTGATAACTATTCAATGCATCCGTTACCGCTTGTTCCTCTGCCTCTAATTCTGTTAATTTATCACTAGTAAACTGATAAAATCCGCCCCCTACTATTAGCAAAAACACCAAGACGCCCGCAGCAACTTTAATCGGATTAGGCCAGGCCCCTGCCTCATTTAAGTCCCAATTAATTTCAGAAAGATTCATTACATACCCTCATCTTCTGTTTTACTTTTCCACTGCTTAGTATGTAAAGTAAAATCACTTAACTTACCGCCATTAGAGCCCTGAATAATATTAAGCACCGGATCAACTAACCAATGTGATGCCTCAACATTTCTCATAAATGCTGATACGCGAGCGTTTGATTGTGTTTTACCATTCAATATTACTTGATCATCCGCTTGCTTTATCTGTGTAAGAAATACACCTTCAGGCGTCACTTTAGCAATCTCATCAACAAAATGAACAATTTCAGGCCGGCTTTTCTGTAAAGCCTGTATAGCTTCGCGCTTGTTTTGTAAAATTAAATTTTTCGCCTGAATATCTTTAATTTTAGCGGTAATCAACTTGAGTTCTGCTGTTTTCGCAATAACAATACGCTTTTTATCTTGCTGTTCCTCAAGTCGTCCATCTAAATACATTTGCGCAGCAAATAAAATAGCCACCGCGACTATTGCTACACCGGCAACACCTGTAATAAATTGCTCTTGCCTTTGTTTGCGTAATTCATCACGCCAAGGCAATAAATTAATTTGAGTCATGAGTCAAAGCCCCTTAATGCTAATCCACAAGCAATCATCATTGCTGAAGCGTCATTACTTAAACTCTGTGGTTTAATTTTATGAGACAGCGCCATATTTATAAAAGGATTAGCGACAAAAGCAGGCAAACCTAATTCTTGCTCAACTAATTTATCGATTCCTACTATAGAGGCACAACCTCCAGCCAAAACTACACTGTCTATGCTGCGATTGGCGCTAGATGAAATAAAAAACTGCAATGACCGAGCAACCTGTTGCACTAAAGCACGCTTAAAAGGCCCTAAAACATCGCTATTATAGTTATCCGGCAAACCGCCATGCCGCTTAGCCAAGCCAGCCTCCTCATAAGAAAGCCCATACCGGCGCTGAATTTCTTCCGTCAACTGCTTACCACCAAACCCCTGCTCTCGGGTATAAATCACACGCCCTTTATGCAAAATATTCAACGTGGTCATAGTTGCCCCAATGTCCGCAATAGCAACGGTTTGCTCATCCTCGCTATTCGGCAATTGGTCCCTTAACAAAGCAAATGAATTTTCCATGGCAAACGCTTCTACATCTACGATACTTGCTACCAATCCAGCCTGCTTTAAAACTTCGACACGCTCATCAACATTTTCACGGCGAGAAGCGACTAACAAAACATCCACTAAATCAGGGTTTTCTTCATTCACTTTTTGCACTTCAAAATCCAAGCGAACTTCATCTAAGGAGTAGGGGATATACTGATCCGCCTCGACCATAATCTGTTCTTCCATTTCATCTTCCGACAAAAGAGCAGACATGGTGATTATTTTAGTCATGACCGCAGAACCAGCAATCGCAACACAAGCATGACGAGATCGTGTCCCCGACTGTTTTAAGGCCGCTTTGATAGTCTCGGCAATCATCTCTGCATTGGAGATATTATTATTAATCACCGCGTCTTGCGCTAAAGGAGCAACAGCATAACTCTCAACCTTATATCTTGCGCCTGCCTTGCTTAGCTCTAATAATTTAATAGCAGCGGTACTGATATCGACCCCAAGAAGATGATCATGCTTACGATTTAACCATTTCATGTAGAAACTCTTTTATTTTTAGACACTAACATTTCGGAATTGACTAGTAAACTTACCAACAACATTCCAAGCCTGCAAGAAGTATAGCCACCTTTTTATATTTTGAAACCATCTTTAAAAAAAACCTAACAATTTAATACAAGTAGTGAATATAACATATTGAAAATACGCTTAGTTTTTTCTTTTCTCACTTTGAGCTTCAGGTCATCATTCCGCACTTATCGAGTCACTCAGCTTCACCTACATAAAACCTTTAAACTCAAAAAATCCCTATTAATTTCAGCACAAAGTAAATATCACATGCGCCATCAAGCATAAGTTATCACGATACAAACTTAGCATACTTAGTATAATGCCTCATATTTAGTAATTTTTGCGAAAACAATCAATGCATTTAATAAAAATAATCAAATGGATCGCCACGACATTGATCGCCTTCGCCTCCCTAGGTTTATTGATTGGCTATTTTACCTATCAACAACTGATCACTGAACTCCCTGACATCAAGGTATTACGCAACGTCCAATACACACAGCCGTTAAATGTTTACAGTCAAGACGGCTTACTAATAGAACAATTTGGCGAAAAAATACGCACGCCCACAACCATAGACAAGATACCTAAAACACTCATTAATGCCTTTATTTCTGCTGAAGACGGCAGTTTTTATACTCATTATGGCGTTGATTTCATAGGTCTGACCCGCGCGGCAATACAACTCATCCTTACCGGTAAAAAGAAACAGGGCGGCAGTACGATTACCATGCAAGTCGCGCGCAACTTTTTACTGAGCAACCAAAAAACCTATACACGCAAATTAAAGGAAATCATCCTCTCCTTTCAAATTGAACAAGAATTCACTAAAAATGAAATTCTCGAACTATATCTCAATAAAATCTACCTAGGCCAACGTGCTTACGGTGTTGCCGCTGCTGCCGAAATCTATTACAACCGCCCTCTCGCTGAATTAACATTAGCGGAGTTAAGTATGATTGCCGGCTTACCAAAAGCCCCATCAAGCTACAACCCAATATCTAACCCTAGTCGCGCCTTATTACGCCGTAACTATGTATTAAAACGTATGCTATATTTAGAGTATACCAGCCAACAAGATTACGATACAGCTATCCAAGCAGCGATTACAGCTGGCAGCTACACCACACAAAGAGAACTCTATGCGCCTTATATAGCAGAAATGGTGCGCAATGAAATCATCAATCTCTATGGCGAAGAGACAACCTATAGTGCCGGTTTAAAAGTTTATACAACAATTAAATCTGATTTACAAAACACCGCGGTCAGCGCCTTACGTAATAATTTACATAGCTACTCTGAGCGCTATAGCTATCAAATTAATAAAGCACAAAAGCTAACGCTTAAAGCTAGCGATAAAATTGGCGACACAGTACCTGCTACCGTACTGGAAATTAACAAAAACCAACTCACCGCACAAACTCAAAAAGAGGAAATGGTCACGCTATACTGGAAAGACAGCCCATGGAGCACAAAATATGACCCACACAGCAAAAAAACGCAAAAGATAGCCTCATTCTTAGATATTATTGAACTTCAGGACACCATTCGCCTTAGAAAAGTTGACGGGCAATGGCGTCTCGCACAAATCCCGCAAGCAGAAAGCGCATTCATTGCGCTAGACCCAAAAAATGGTGCTATTTTGGCTCTCTCCGGTGGCTATGCTTACTTTAACAACAAATACAACCGCGTAATCCAAGCAAAACGTCAACCTGGATCAGGGTTTAAGCCTATTATTTACACTACCGCACTAGAACATGGCTACACTGCCGCTAGCATGATTAATGATGCCCCTATCGTTGATACCAACGACTCTACACAAGAAAGTGAATGGCGACCCGAAAACTACAGCCATAAATTTTATGGCCCGACTAGTATTCGCAGCGCATTACGAAAGTCACGTAATTTAATATCCGTACGCTTACTAAGATCTGTTGGCATTCCAGCAGCCACAGAAACCGCATTGCACTTCGGTTTTACCGAAAAACAACTGCCGCAAAAATTATCACTTGCACTAGGCAGTGGCTATGCTTCACCACTACAGATGGCGCGTATGTATGCCGTTTTTGCTAACGGTGGATTTTTAATTAACCCCTTTTTCATTGAACGCATAGAATCCAGTACTGGAGAAATTTTATTTCAAGCTGATCCTGTAACGGCTTGTATAGACTGCGCAGAAAAAAGTGCGCCACAAATTATTACGCCACAAATAAATTTCTTAATGAATACGCTTTTACGCGATGTAGTCCAACGCGGCACAGCCACCAAAGCAAAGGGATTACAGCGCACCGATTTAGCGGGCAAAACTGGCACCACAAATGACCAAAAAGATGCTTGGTTTAATGGCTTTACACCCCATCTGGTCGGCATCGCATGGGTAGGCAGAGATAACTCGCGAAGCCTTGGTCGCTGGGAAACAGGCGGCAAAGCCGCCTTGCCTTTATGGATTGATTTTATGCGTTATGCACTCAAGGACAAAGCCGAAGAAGAGTTTGTCATGCCTGAAGGTATTAGCAAAGTCCTTATTGACTCCGAAGAAGGCCTGCTAGCGAGAGAAAAGTCGCCGAGCAGTATTTGGGAATTTTTCCGCACTGAATTTATTCCAACTCAGTACATGCCTTTAAAAGCAACGGCTCCCGAAATAACTGACGATACTATTGATAGAGGGCAAGCAATGTCTGAAGTTCTATTTTAAAACAACTATTGAATTTATTTACGACCTTAATTTAAAATTCTGGGAGTTATGCTTACCCAGAGAATTCAATAACAGACAACATTAAACCGCACTAGGATTAATCAAAAACCATGTCAGATGCCAGCACTAGCGATAGCCTTATCGCCATACAACAATTAAAGAGCACAATCAGTGAGCAAATTATCGGCCAAGATGTATTAGTCGAACGCATGTTAATTTCCTTACTTGCTGATGGACATATATTAGTAGAAGGTGCGCCTGGCTTAGCAAAAACACGTGCAATTAATGCCTTAAGCAAAGGTATACAGGCCGACTTTCATCGCGTGCAATTTACCCCAGATTTACTACCCGCCGATTTAACAGGCACTGAAATTTACCGCCCCGAACAAGGTATTTTTGAATTCCAAAAAGGGCCGTTATTCCATAATCTTGTATTAGCCGATGAAATCAACCGATCCCCCGCAAAAGTTCAAGCCGCTTTATTAGAAGCAATGGCTGAACGCCAAATCACCGTCGGTGGAACAACGTATAAATTGCCCCCGCTCTTTTTAGTTATGGCAACTCAAAATCCGATTGAACAAGAAGGTACCTACCCTCTCCCTGAAGCTCAATTAGACCGTTTTTTACTGCATGTCAAAATTGACTACCCAGAACCGGAACATGAAAAACGTATTTTGCATTTAGCACGCAATGAAGCACTGCAAAACGGAAAGCCTGCACAGAAAGCCACACAAGGCATCAGCCAAGAAAGTCTATTTAACGCGCGCCAAGAAGTACTCAATATTTTTATGGCGGATAATCTGGAAGATTATTTATTACAAATCATCCTCGCCACACGTAACCCTGCCGCGTATGGTGAAGACTTAGCCAACTGGATACAGTACGGTGCCAGCCCTCGCGCAAGTATTGCCCTAGATCGATGCGCGCGCGCCAAAGCATGGCTGAATGGCAAAGATTATGTCGGACCAGAAGATATACAAGAGCTAGCTTTTGATGTCTTACGTCACCGCATCATTTTATCTTATGAGGCAGAAGCAGAAGGCATTACTAGCGATTATTTTATTCAGCAACTTATTTCGCGCATCGCTGTGCCATGAGCGAAGCTAATGAACTAGTCAGCGTCAATTTAAAAATGCTGATTAATCTCGCCAAACCAGCCGCCACATTAAATTTATTTCGCTCACGTATTAGCGCCCAGCAAAGTGGCGGCTATGTGTCTCGTGCTAAGGGCCGCGGCATGGAGTTTGATGAAGTAAGGCCCTATCAGCCTGGCGATGATATTCGTAGCATAGACTGGCGCGTGACTGCGCGTACCGGAAAAGCTCATACCAAGCTCTTTCGTGAAGAGCGCGAACGACCCGTGTTTATCTCAGTCGATTACCGCGCTTCTATGCAATTTGCTACGCGCGGCGTATTTAAATCAGTGCAAGCAGCCAAACTTGCCGGCTTACTTGCTTGGGTCGCGCAACGCCATAGCGATCGCATAGGTGGACAAATTTTTACTGATCATTTCTGCAAAGAATTAAAACCACAAAATGGTAAACGAGCGGTTTTGCATTTTTTTAATGCCTTGATTCAACAGCCAGCTGAACAGGCCGCACTGGATTTCGAAGGAATTATGCGCCGTTTAAGCCAGCACGTAAAACCCGGCAGTTTAGTTTATATTATCAGCGACTTTCGCGGACTGAACAAAGCTGCAGAACATTACCTAGCCAAACTAGCGCGCCATTGTGAAGTCGTTATGATTCTGGTTTATGACCCATTAGAAAGCCATCTACCCGCTAAAGGGTGCTATCGGTTTACTGATAACAGCAAGGATATTATGGTTGATACCAGCGATAAGCAACGCATATTGAGCTATCAAGACAAATTTCAACAACATTGCGTAGATTTACAGCAACTCGCTAATAAACTAAATATCCGTTACTTACGTTGCGCTAGTAATGATGATCCCGTGCAAATACTCAGATAATACCCAGCGCATCATCTTTATTTCCCCCCTCACTTTTAACAACATATAATGCTTGACCAGCTCAATCAAC
>Ga0105357_10001187_pt1 | contig 14033 bp, 11 predicted proteins | sample GOMGulsemesocosm_4_FD_83660 | JGI IMG/M metagenome (GOLD analysis project Ga0105357, IMG submission 83660) | Methane-oxidizing microbial communities from mesocosms in the Gulf of Mexico - GOM15B Gulf of Mexico | ecosystem: Environmental > Aquatic > Marine > Cold seeps | place: USA: Gulf of...
CCATCTGATAAAACGCTATATTCTATACGTTTATTGCCAACTTTTGCCAACTTTAGACTTAGACTAAAACAACAAAAGCCTTTCTGGCTATCCGCACCCTTATTCACTTATAGCAGGCTAAAATGATTAACACCTAAGTATCTAATTTTAGTAGTATCAAGCTTCCAAGTTTTATTAACACACCTAAAATTATTAAGGACAATCATGAATATCATCAAAAAAAGCACTTTCGCCGCCCTTTCTATTGCATTATTAGCACTCACAGCTTGCGCTCCAGAAGTTGGAGGTGATGCATGGTGCGCGGAAATGAAAGAAAAACCTAAAGCCGATTGGACAGCTAACCAAACTGCTGATTTTGCAAAAAGCTGCGTTTTTAAATAACCCTTCTTAGTTCAACAACGTCCATCGGCCATTGGTTGTCATTCCAATGGTCGATTTCGCCCCAACTGATATACAATTGACTAGCTGGCAACCCGTTTTTTGACCCACGTCTCAAACTTCCTCTAACCCTTCGTTTAAGATTCACTTAAGTTTTAATATATATAATTTATCGTGGTACACGGTATTTAGGAACTTGAGTGATGTCATCATCTAAAAAACAGCTTTGGTGGTTTTTTCGCCCGCATATCAGCTTACTGCTGATATCAGTGCTGCTTGTGGCCTTCCATATACAGCAAGAGGAAAACCTTTATCGCTTTCTTTTGCCTGAAGACGTCTATAAATACAACCTTTCCATGACGTTTGACACCGATGGAGATGTGAACGTATCTACGTACTTACCCGAAAATAACGAGCACCAAGAGATATTAGATGAAACCATCTCTTCGCAAAATTTTGACCTTGAATATTTAAGTAATACAGGAGGTCGCTACGCTCAGTGGAGCAGTGGTGGGGACACTAAGGCCATCTCATATAGCGCCATTATGGCAACAAACGATATCCAATTCGAGCTATCCGACCAACTAGCAATACCAAAACAGTATGAACGCTGGTTAATACCCTACCTCAAAGAAACCACTGCCATTTCGGTCACCCACCCTGAGACACAAGCCCTGTGGGCAACAATAAAGCCTATCAACACCTCAAATACTGTCGATGTTCTTCAGTCCATTTATGCTTATAGCTATCGACAGATTCGCTCATTACCATTCAAAGGGTTTACCGGCTCGTTAACTGCTTTACGTTTGGGCGCTGCGAGTTGTAATGGAAAAAGTCGTCTGTTTGTCAGTCTCGCCCGATTAAATAACATCCCCTCTCGATTGGTGGGTGGCGTTATTCTCAATGGTGAAAAGAAGAAAACATCACACCAGTGGGTCGAGGCTTACATTGAAGGACATTGGGTTCCGTTTGACCCAACCAATGGACATTTTGCACACCTTCCCCGTCACTATATTGCACTTTATCGTGGCGACCGCCAAATGTTCAAACACACAAGCAACATCAACTTTAATTACAGCTTTAACTCTCACAAAACCAGCGTTGCCCCCGCATTATATCGAGACACCTCATCACCGAACACTCTAATACCTAATGCTGCGGCTTTGCTAAAAACGCTGGGCCTTCCATTGCAAACAAGCTATATATTTTTGCTCTTCCCAATGTGTACCTTGCTTATCACTTTTTTACGAAACATTGTCGGGGTTAAAACATTTGGTATTTTTATGCCTATGCTAATTGCGGCCGCGAGTGTTTACACTGGTTTTTGGGTAGGCCTGTTGGGTTTTTCAGCGGTGCTTCTCCTTGCGTTCATAAGTCACATCATCTTAGGTAAGTTCAATATTCTTAAAATACCTCGATTGGCCTCTATTATCACCATCACAACCATTGCAGCCTTAATCGGCATTTCGAATATAGAGGTTTCACAGAATATAGAGTTTGGCTTATTAGCATTATTTCCAGTAGTTATTATCAGTTTTGCAGCTGACCGTATTCACCAAATGACTAACGAAAGTAGTTGGCAAGAACTCATTCAAAACTCAATCGGCACCTTATTAACCCTTTTTCTGTGTTATTTACTGTTCACCTCTTTTTTACTACAAGGGTTATTTGCACTGTATCCAGAGCTTCTATTAACTGTACTCGCATTACAAATATTTATTGGTAGTTGGTCCGGTATGCGTATCTCCGAAATGATTCGGTTTCGCCGCTTAATGGGGCAAGATAAAAACCAAGTATTGAGCATAAATGGCCGTAACAGACATCTCATTTACAAGCACAATAGTCATGCACTTTTACAACTTGCTACAAATAAACTAGATACCAAAAAATCTTTATCGCATGCAGGCGTGCCCTGCCCCACTACCATCACAAGCTGCCACTCATTTGGTGGTATCAATGCATTCATGCAGCAGCTTGATAAGCAAAAAGACATCGTCATTAAACCAAATAAAGGTGCTCGTGGTAATGGCATCTTGCTACTCGCAAAAAAACAAGATGATGGTTTCGTCAGTACCTCTGGGAAAACCTGGCCTTCAAAAGCAATAAAAAGGCATATCGAAGAGATTTTATCAGGTAGCTTCTCTCAAAATGGTGACGAGGACTCTGCTTATATTGAACCCATGATCCATCAAGACCACCGGCTCAAATCGTTCGCACCGTTGGGTTTGTGTGATATTCGAATCATCGTATGCAACGGAAAGCTAATGAGTGCCATGCTACGAATTCCAACACTAAAATCGAAAGGTAAGGCAAATATTCACAAAGGCGCCATTGGCACCTCCATCGATCTAAAGACCGGTATCACGGGCCGTAGTTTACTTGCTGGCCATGTTATACAAAAACACCCTGATAGCGGCAAATTACTGGAAAATATTCAGCTTCCGTATTGGAGCGAAATAAGAAAAATAGCAGAGCAGTGCTATCACTCCATCCCTTTAGGTTATATGGGTGTTGATATTTGCCTCGATGAAAAGGAGGGACCTTTAGTATTAGAAGTAAATGGTCGCCCTGGGCTCGAAATACAAAATGTTAATGATGAAGGTATCCATCATTCTGTGTTGGAAGCTTTTTAATGTTTAAGGCCAACTTTTTTCAAACAGGACTCCCTTATCTCATCATTGCTATAGTCGCAATGATAGTGCTTAGCGTTACCGAAAATATTTTAACAAACACAGGCAATACTTCTTCAATCGTAAAAATCAGTCCACCTTCCGGTGAACTTACCGAAACAGTGGATAATGCCACTCCTCGTATTTCGGCATCTAACAAGTTTGTCACCTTTTTGTTGGAACAAATAACCTCAAACAAACTCCCCATTAAAGAGGTATTTAACACAGAGCCACTTTTGTCATTAAGCCCTACTGAAAAATTAGCGGTCAAATCCTCTAGCGCTTACGCTTTATCTGAAAGACATGATTTTGCTAATACTGCAAAGCTGTTATCCGAATTATCCTTCGAGCAACGAATAGCTCAAAATGTTCAATTCACATTTGCACACGCTTTATCAAAAACAGGTAATACTGCTGCGTCGATTGAACAATATAAGCGCTACACAGCCATCAAACCAAATGCCTTTGCTGCCATATTCAACCACGGACTTTTATTAAAAAAAAACCAAGCATATGAGCAATCCATCACTATTTTATCGAATGCTGTAGAAAAATTCAGTGGCCACAAAAAAGCAAAAGCTCTGGCGAGTTTAGCCGATAGCGAATACCAACTTTCCCTCTACGAAGATGCGATAAAACATTATAAAAAATCTATTGAATACCGTCCTGACGATCCAAATACTTGGGCTCAGCTTGGTAATGTATTAAGCATATCCGGCGCACCATACAAGCAAGTCTTAGACACTTACAACAAGGCGATTGCACTAAATCAACAAGACCCTCGATTACATCTAACAAAAGCGAGACGCCAACTACAACATTATGATTACACTGGTGTGAGCAATACACTAAAAGGTACTCACTTAAAATCTAACAATTTAACAACTCGTCGCCTGTTAGCTTGGAGCTATCTTGAGCAAGGCAAACGGAATAACGCAAAAAAACATATCCGCTATTTAGTTCAACATGAAACGTCTAAATCGAGGAAAACAAGCGCTGAACTTATGCTCCTATATGCTAACAAGCATTATAAAGAGCTTATTTTAGCAGCTAAGAAGCACCGTCGTAAATCCAGTGAATTTCGTTACTTAGAAGCTCTTGCCTATAGGAAGGCTGGCCTCTACAAAAGCTCTATGGCACTACTTAAAGACTTATCTGAAAACAAAACCTATCACTTACGCTCACGTATTCAAATAGCTCGAATTAAAAGATCACGTAAACAATACAATGATGCTATCGCTGATTACCAACAACTTATTGAACATAACAATACTGTTGCTTTTTTGCCCTTTGAGCTATCTCTAACACATGAATCTCTTGCGCAAAGTAGCGCCGCTATTAAATCTATCCAGCACGCACTATCTATTAATGCAACAAACAAAACATACCAACTTGCCAATATTCGATACCTTCAACTGTCTGGCAAGCAAAATAAGGCATGGCAAGAGATCAATATATTACTAGCAAAGGCCCCTCGCTATGCCCGCGGCTTAAAACTTAAAGCCAAACTACAAATAGCGAGAAACGAACCCGACGATGCCACTAAAACATTTGAAAAAATCCTTGCTCTACAGCCATCAGATACGAGCACTCTTAGGCAGTTATCTGAATTACTGATCGATCGAAACCGATATAAGAGCGCGCAAAACTATTTAACAAAACTTCTTATTGAACAGAGCGACAGCGTAGATGCAAGATACCTTCTCGCTTATTCTTTTTATAAGAACAAACAACTCACACAAGCACTAAACGAATTAGACAATGTTTTAAAGTTAAATAAACAACACCAACTTGCAAAAGAGCTTAAACTTATTATTAATACCAACTTCATTAGCTAAATAATACAAAAGGGGACTTTATCATGAAAAAACTTATCATCTGTGGCGCCATTGCGGCCTCACTCTCTGGAACTGCCTACGCATTTGAAATAAAGGGTGAAATTTCGCCTGGTTATGACTCGAACCCCTATCGTCTTTCTGATAGTTTAGATAATGGAGAAGCATGGTTTGTAGATACAAACGTATTCGCAAATCAAAAGTTTGGTAAATTTAAACTGAGTGGCGCTCTTAAAAACCGAGCTCATGAAGGATCCTTTAATAATGCTGATGTTTTTACAGGGAAACTAAAAGGCCGCTATAAAAGTAAATACAAAGTCATGGGTAAAAAGTTCACCTCGTCAGTTAAGCTAGAAACAGGGTTCAAGGATAAAACCTATGTGAGCCGTACTACAGGAAAAGTTGGTGTTTTTAGTGGTCAAAAAATAGAAGATCGGTACGATTATGATTACTGGAAGCTTTCAACATCAAGTAGCGTCTGGTTAAACAACCAAATCAAAACTGGCTTAGCGTTAAGCTACAACAACAAAAGTTATGACGACCAAAATTTCGCCACACTAAGTAATCTTGACTACGAGCAAGTTAACCTACTAAACACCTGGCTTTTTAAACAAAATAAAGACAGTAGCTTTAAACTCGCTCTTGGCATCGGCGAAAGAGATTACGATAACAGGCGCCAGAAAAACAAAGTGGGCGCTTTAGTTGCTGGCTCAGATCTAAAATATTTTTACCATAATGTTAAACTTTCTCACCAGTGTGATATAACGCCGAGCCTTAGCGTTGACCTAGGCGTAAAGTATGAAGAAAGGTCTGATAACGGCTCTGGCTATTACGACACAGATAGACTCAAATACTCTGCCAAAGCTTTTTACACGCTAGACAACGATATAACGCTATTTGCCAAAACTAGCTACGAAGATTACGAGTACAACAACACCTTTACGACCAATGAAAATGATGAAGACTTACCAGGTAAGCAAGGCTATACCGTTAAATTAGGCGCAGAAAAAGACTTAAATGCTCTAACAGGCCTACCCGCTCTAGGCTTCGTTGGCATTAGGTTCGACGACTTCGATTCTAATGACCCTCTTTATGAATACGATCGTTACCAAGCTTTTATGGGCATTAAAGTAAGCTTCGAACAATAAGCTGACGCCTTTAAGATAAAAAGATTAAGCGCAATGACTTTGGCATTGCGCTTTTTTTATATCTACACCATTAAGTCACCACCTTAATGGTTCACAACACGCTCTCCCATCGCACTGATTTTATGGGACAATACTGCCAAATAAATCAACCCCTTAACACCAAGCTTGAATAGCAACGAGCTATTTTAAGTTTAATTTTTCAACATTGCCGCCATCATTTATGTCAAAAGAAATAAGAAAAATTCTTGTCACAAGCGCCTTACCGTACGCTAACGGCCCTATTCATATTGGCCATTTAGTTGAATATATTCAAACTGATATTTGGGTGCGTTTTCAAAAACAACGAGGCCACACCTGTCATTACGTTTGCGCCGATGATGCACACGGCACACCTATTATGTTAAGAGCTCAACAAGAAGGCATTACGCCTGAGCAGTTGATCGCAGACACATGGACTCAGCACAATGCTGACTTTAATGACTTTAATGTTGGCTTCGATAATTTTTACACAACCCATTCAGACGAAACTCGTGAATTTGCCGAACTCATCTACAATCGCTTGCATGAGAAAAAATACATTCACAGCAAAACCATCACCCAAGCTTATGACCCAGTTAAGGAAATGTTTCTCCCTGATCGCTTCATCAAAGGCGAATGTCCTAAGTGTGGCGCCGCTGATCAATACGGTGATAACTGCGAGGTTTGCAGTGCAACCTATTCACCCACGGATCTAATCAACCCTGTTTCAGCGATTTCAGGTGAAAAACCTATCGATAAAGACTCAGAGCATTACTTCTTTAAACTTGGCGAATTTGAAGCCATGCTGAAAGAATGGACTCACTCCGGCCACTTGCAGGAACAAGTCGCAAATAAGCTAAATGAGTGGTTTGAAGTCGGCTTACAAGATTGGGACATCTCACGTGACGCACCTTACTTCGGCTTTGAGATTCCTAACGCTCCCGGTAAATTCTTTTATGTTTGGCTCGATGCACCCGTTGGTTACATGGGTAGCTTCAAAAACTTATGCGATAGAGAGGGCTTAGACTTTGATGAATATTGGGCAAAAGATAGTACCACCGAGCTGTATCACTTTATCGGTAAAGATATTGTCTACTTCCACGCTTTATTTTGGCCGGCCATGCTAACAGGCGCAGACTTTAGAACACCAACAGCCATTTTTTCACACGGTTTTTTAACCGTTAATGGTGAAAAAATGTCTAAGTCACGCGGCACCTTTATAAAAGCACGCACCTATCTAGATCATCTAAACCCTGAATACTTGCGTTATTACTTTGCTGCGAAATTGAGTAACCGTGTTGAAGATATTGACCTTAATTTTGAAGATTTTAGTCAGCGGGTAAATACCGACCTAGTCAATAAAGTTGTAAACATTGCCAGCCGTTGTAGCGGTTTTATTAAAAAACGCTTTAATGGCCAGCTATCTGCAAGCTGCTCTGAGCCCGAACTATTCCAATCATTTGTTAATGAAAGCAGCAGCATCGCCGAACTTTATGAGTCCCGCGAGTACGGCAAAGCCATGCGTGCCATTTCTGCCTTAGCCGACAAAGCTAATCAGTATATTGATGATAAACAACCGTGGGTCGTTGCAAAACAAAACAACAGTGACCGTGAACTACACGCGATTTGCAGTGTCGGTATTAATTTATTTTATGTTATTGCAAATTATTTAAAACCAGTCGTGCCTGAGATGGTCAGCAAAGCTGAAACATTCCTCAACGCAGGTGAATTTACTTGGCCAGATCAATTAGCACCACTGACTGATCACGCTATCAATAAATTCAAACCATTAATGACACGCGTTGATGCTGACAAACTCTCCGCTTTAATTGAAGCGTCAAAAGAAAATTTAGAAAAAACACCGGTAGCAACGAAAAAAAGTACGCCGACAAAAAAGGCTGAAAAAATATCCGACACTATCGAGTTCGATGATTTTGCCAAAATTGATTTACGCGTCGCGCTTATCGAAAAAGCCGAACATGTTGAAGAGGCCGACAAGTTATTACGCCTAACATTAAGTTTAGGTGATGAAAACCGACAAGTATTAGCCGGTATAAAATCCGCCTATACACCCAAAGAGCTTGAAGGCCGGTTAACCGTTATGGTCGCCAACCTTAAACCACGAAAAATGCGGTTTGGAGTATCAGAAGGCATGGTTTTAGCCGCCGGCCCTGGGGGTGACGAACTATGGATTTTATCGCCGGACAGTGGCGCAAAACCTGGTATGCGTATTAAATAAATAGCCCTACTAGGCAAAAAGTTGAGCATTTAATAGAAAAACATTATAATTCTTAAATTGAATATAAAATATATTTTTCATTCTATCTGGTTATATAAAACATAAGAATCCAATGAGCGCTAATATGATTTGGGTTAATAAGGATATACTAGCCAAAAATCGTCATTTACCCTATGTCTGAATACCTACTCATCTTAGTCAGCACCATACTGGTTAACAACTTTGTGTTGGTGAAATTTCTCGGCTTGTGCCCTTTTATGGGCGTTTCAAACAAGCTAGAAACGGCCATGGGCATGGGGTTTGCAACCACCTTTGTTCTCACTTTAGCGTCTATTTGTAGCTATTTGGCTAATCAATATTTGCTCGCGCCTCTGGGTTTAGAATATTTACGTACGATTACCTTTATTGTCGTTATCGCGGTCGTTGTTCAAATGACCGAAGCCATCGTACATAAAACAAGTCCTTTGCTACATCAAGTACTGGGTATTTACCTACCCCTTATTACCACTAATTGTGCTGTACTGGGTGTCGCCTTATTGAGCGTACAAGAAGAACATAATTTTATAGAGTCTGGCCTGTATGGCTTTGGTGCGGCATTAGGCTTTTCTTTAGTACTTGTCCTTTTTTCCACTATTCGAGAACGCATCACTGTTTCCGATGTACCCGAACCGTTTAGAGGTAACGCTATTGCATTAGTGACTGCTGGCTTAATGTCGGTCGCCTTTATGGGCTTTTCTGGTTTGATTAAATTTTAAATCATGTCTTTTTTTATACTCATTATTTTATTTGCTGCGCTTGGTATTCTTCTTGGATATGCCGCTATTCGCTTTAAAGTTGAAGGCGACCCCCTTGTTGATAAAATTGACGCTGTATTGCCACAAACTCAGTGCGGCCAGTGTAATTTCCCCGGTTGTCGCCCCTATGCCCAAGCCATCGCCAATGGCGAAGCCGATATCAATCAATGCCCGCCAGGCGGTGAAGCAGGCATCACCGCCCTAGCAGACTTGCTAGGCGTAGAAGCAAAGCCTCTCAACGAAGAAAATGGCGTTGAAAAAGCAACGTTAGTCGCTGTTATCGATGAAAAAACCTGCATTGGCTGTAAATTATGTATTCAAGCTTGTCCCGTTGATGCCATTTTAGGCGCTCCAAAACATATGCATACCATAATTGAAGCTGAATGTACTGGCTGTGAACTGTGCTTACCGCCGTGCCCCGTCGAATGTATCACGATGGAACCACTGGCAAAAACATTAGCCCTTTGGCAATGGGATAAACCTACAACATCTCAACAAAAGGTGGTGTCATGAAATTATGGCATTTTAATGGCGGGCTCCCTTCTTTGGCAGAGCATAAAAACGAATCTGTTAACCTGCCCATCGAGATAGCGCCTGTTCCAACACGGCTTATTTATCCGCTTCGCCAACATATTGGTAACGCAGCAAAACCATTAGTTAAAGTTGGTGACAAGGTATTGTGCGGGCAAAAAATAGCGGATGCTCAAGGTATGATCAGTGCCCCCATTCATGCGGGTAGTTCTGGCACCGTAATAAGCATTGCTGATCACCTAATCCCACACCCATCTGGCTTTTCAGCCCCGTCCATTACAATAGAAACCGATGGGCTCGATAATGAAATAGAGCTCACTCCCCATACTAGTTTTCGACAGTTAGCCGCTGGTGAATTAGTTGACCTTATCCGCGAGGCCGGCATTGTTGGCCTAGGTGGTGCGGCATTCCCTACGGCCATAAAACTTAACACCCAAGGTAAAACCATACAGATCGACACCCTGATTTTGAACGGTGCCGAATGTGAACCATATATATCATGCGATGACCGCTTATTAAAAGAACGAGCAAACCGAGTCGTAGAGGGCATTGAGATTTTGCTCTATATGACTGGCGCTAAACGAGCTATTCTTGCCATTGAAGACAATGTACCCGACACATTCACTTCTATCCAAGCTGCAATAGCCAACAATCAAAATCCGATTATTAGTGCCGTCCAAATTCCCACCATTTACCCAACGGGTGGTGAAAAACAATTGATTCAAACCCTAACTGGCAAAGAAGTCCCCAGTGGGAAAATCCCTGCTGATATTGGCATCGTTTCCATCAATGTTGGTACTGTACACGCGATTCAACAAGCTATAATTAAAGGAAAGCCGCTAACCTCAAGAGTGGTTACCATCACTGGTGAAGGTGTCAATAAACCTCATAATCTTGAGGTCAGAACCGGCACCCCAATCAAGGCATTAATTGATGTTTGTCATGGCTACACAAAACATGCAGAGCGTTTAATTATGGGCGGCCCAATGATGGGGTTTGCTTTGTTAAACGATGAAATCCCTATCGTAAAAGCAACCAACTGCATTCTTGTTGCCAGTAAACAGGAAGTGGTAACTGAAAAACAAGCCATGCCCTGTATTCGCTGTGGCTTATGCGCCAGCGTTTGTCCTGTCTCGTTATTACCACAACAACTTTATTGGTTTAGCCGTTCGGAACAATTAGAAAAGGCTGAAAAGCTCAATCTATTTGATTGCATTGAATGCGGCTGTTGCGATGTTGCTTGCCCAAGCCATATCCCTCTGGTACAACACTTTCGATACGCCAAAAGTGCGTTAAAAGTACAAAACCATGAGAAACATCTATCAAACGTGGCACGCGAGCGATTTGAAGCAAGAGAAGAACGCATCGCACGTGATAAGGCAGAGCGCGCAGAACGTTCTCGCAAAAAGAAAGCGGCTCTAAAAAGCAAACCTGCTAAGGAAGAAATTGATGCAGCCGTTAACCGCTCAAAAGCCAAAAAAAATTCAACCGAAGGTGAGGATTAAACCGTGCATTTTTTAACCTCTAACGCACCTTTTATCGAACCACAAAACAGTATTCAAAAAATGATGCTATGGGTTCTTATTGCACTAGTGCCCGGCATAATCACCATGATTTGGCAGTTTGGTTTTGGTATTTTAGCCAATATCATTATTTGTGTTTCAACTGCCTTAATCGCTGAAGCCGCCATGCTACATCTTCGCGGCAGACCCATTCGCCCGTTCCTATCCGACCTAAGTGCCGTGGTGACTGCCGTATTATTAGCACTTGCCCTGCCCACAATTGCACCCTGGTGGATTCCATTTATTGGCGCTTTTATTGCCATTGTTATCGCCAAACATTTATACGGTGGACTAGGTTACAACCCCTTCAACCCCGCTATGATCGCCTTTGCCATATTGATGGTGTCTTTTCCAAAAAGCATGACTGTTTGGATGTTACCCTACTCAATGTTACCCGCTGAGAGTAGCTTTTCTGATCTACTTCCCATCATTCTAGATCAACAACCTAAACAAGCTGTGGTTGACGCGATGACCGCTGCAACCCCACTAGATGAAATGAAAACTCAGCTCAGCCTGAACCAAACGATTGATGAAATTCGTTCGTTATCTATTTTTGGCAGCCTGTCAGGTCAAGGTTGGCAATGGGTTTCTATCGCTTATCTGTTAGGTGGCATCATTTTGATGTTTAAAAAAGTCATTAGCTGGCATATTCCCGTTGGTTTATTGACCGGCTTATTCACCATCAGCTTTGCCTTCTATTTATTTGAACCAAGCGTCACCCCATCACCTTTGTTCCACTTGCTTAGTGGTGGTGCAATGCTAGGTGCTTTTTTTATCGCAACCGACCCAGTGACTGCAGCCGCAACCTTAAAAGGCCGTTTCATTTATGGCGTATTAATCGGCCTATTAACTTATGTTATCCGCACATGGGGAGGCTATCCTGAAGGAATTGCCTTTGCTGTCATCCTGATTAATATGACCGTTCCGCTGATCGACCATTACACCCCCCCACGCGTTTATGGGCATAAATAATATGACCAATAATAAGACGTTAATATTTAAATCTGGCTGGGTATTGGGGCTCTTCTCCTTAGTTGGTATAGGACTAGTGTCTTTTACTCATTCTGTAACGCATGAAAGAATTGCTGATAATGAGCGCTTATTCATTCTAAAAAATCTGCGTGAATTAGTACCTGAAACGCTTCATGATAACGACCTACTAGCAGATACTCTTCAAATCGTTGACCCCAACACCTTTGGAAATCAGCACGAAGTCACTATTTACAAGGCCATTAAAAATAAACAACTAATTGCAATCATCGCATCGCCTACCGCTGCTGATGGCTACAATGGCTCTATCAAATTACTCGTCGCAATTCGGGCGAATGGCGAACTAATGGGTGTTCGAGTGGTCTCACATCATGAGACACCTGGTCTTGGCGATGCTATTGATACCAACAAAAGTGATTGGGTGTACGGTTTTAATGGACGTTCACTTAACAACCCCCCAACTCGCTTGTGGCACGTTAAAAAAGATGGTGGTAGCTTTGATCAATTTACCGGCGCAACAATTACGCCACGAGCAGTCGTCAAAGCCGTGCTAAAAACATTACAATACTACCAAGCAAATAAAAAAGCGTTAATAACGATCACGCAACCTACTAATAATGGATAGCTACAAACAAATTTTAAAAAATGGCCTTTGGGATAACAACCAAGCCTTTGTCGCCCTATTGGGGCTTTGTCCTTTGTTGGCTGTCAGTAACACCGTTATTAATGGCTTGGGGCTTGGGCTAGCCACAACCCTAACCCTCGTTTTATCTAACTCCATTGTTTCCATCATTCGTCGGCAAGTGGGTAGCGAAATTCGACTACCCGTTTTTGTGCTGATCATCGCATCCATTGTGACTGCAATTGAACTGATGATGAATGCCTTTTTCTATGAGCTATACCTAATACTCGGCATTTTTATTCCACTGATTGTGACCAATTGTTCCATTATTGGCCGTGCAGAGGCCTTCGCATCAAAAAACCCTCTTGGCACATCACTTATTGATGGCCTAGCAATGGGACTTGGCTTTACTGCAGCGTTGGTTATTCTTGGAGCAGCCCGCGAAATACTAGGATCTGGCACTTTATTTGCCAATGCTCATTTAATGTTTGGGGATACCGCTAAAGATATGGTCATTTATGTCATTCGTGACTACGAAGGCTTCTTGCTCGCTATCTTACCGCCAGGAGCTTTCATTGGTTTAGGCCTACTCATTGCGTTAAAAAACTTGATTGATAAACGACTAGCAAAACCTACCACTCAAACAGTCAGCCTATCAATGGACCCCGAAAAGGCTTAATTACATACTGTGAGCAGCGTTGCGTATTCATGGGGACCGTTTGTATACAAGCCAAAATCTGTGCTTTTATTTGTCGTCTTTTCTTTTATTGCCCACGCTGTTCTAGCTACGTTTGCCTACAAAGTAGGTTTTTTCACTGCCGAGGATATCGACAGCATTGTTTCAAAAACAATCAGCATTTCCCTTGTTGAACCAACGCCAGTTGTCCCACCCACACCCATCGAACCGCCTAAACCTAAACCAGAAAAAATAAAGAAAAAGAAAATTGTCACTCAAGCACCTTCAGTAAAAAAAATAACTAAAAAGCCAAAGGTTATTAAAAAGAAAGTTAAACCCACGCCACCTAAAGAGATACCAAAAAAGGCCGCTTCACCACTGCCTTCGCCCGTTAGCAAGCCCACCCTATTTGCTTCGCCACAACCAACGTATCAACCAAAACCAAAATACCCAACCATTGCAAGGCGCAGAGGGGTAGAAGGCTCGGTTATTCTTGATATTTCTGTTGCTAATGATGGGCACGTCACCCGTGCCATCATTACTCGAAGCTCTGGCTCATCAGCGCTTGATC
>Ga0105357_10001189_pt1 | contig 14010 bp, 9 predicted proteins | sample GOMGulsemesocosm_4_FD_83660 | JGI IMG/M metagenome (GOLD analysis project Ga0105357, IMG submission 83660) | Methane-oxidizing microbial communities from mesocosms in the Gulf of Mexico - GOM15B Gulf of Mexico | ecosystem: Environmental > Aquatic > Marine > Cold seeps | place: USA: Gulf of...
GTGTCCATTGCGACGACTTCAAAATATAAATTGTCAACGATATCGTGGTACCACTGACCGATAATGATCGGGCGACTTGGTTGGGCTGATGCCATGTTATGCTTCCTTTTTGTGTTCTTTTTTTGTGCTCCGACCTAAGAAACATACCCGCTAACTTACGGGGTTAATAGTCACAATTATTGGCCGTTTCTGAGTCTTTTTAGGCCGCCTTAAAGCGGGTCAGATTAACTCCTTCTTTTTAAAGGTCTTTTTCTAGACGCGATTTGGTCGACCCTCATCTTTTAATGCAGTTGGTTATTCGTATCCGGTTCGAGAGAACAAATCGATCTAATATTAAGTGGGATGTATGGCCAGCTAGATTTGGTTGCGCTCTGGTGGTTAGTCCAATACCGCTTCTATTGATATTTAAGTCTACGCCTAGGTTATTTCTGTGTGACCCAATTCAGTTGCAAGAACTCAGCTCTGGATTCAGTCTCAGGCCCATTACTGTGGTGCGCTTGGCACACCTCTAATGATGAATTACGCAGTTGCGGGAGCGGGGTCGATCGCTAACATGTGTGTTCACCGTTTGGTTTACCTTTAGAGCGAGAGGAGACAAGTTTGCGAACTGATTATGATGAAGTGCGAGCTACAAAATCCATGGATGATGTGGGACATGAAGCGTTTATTCCCGAGCATTATCATTTTGCTCATGAAGCGAGTATGAAGGAGTATGTTGCAGACAACCCTATGTGTCAGTTAGCCACTCATTACAACGGCCAGCTGTTATCGACGGCCTTGCCGTTGATCGCTTGTGGGGATGAACCGGGCAGTTATCTCGGGCATATGGCGAGGCGCAACAAACAGACGCAAGCAATTGAAGCCGGTGTAGACGCCTTGGCGGTATTTACTGGGCCAGAGGCTTATATTTCGCCTCGTTGGTTCGAGCAACGCAAGACTGTTCCAACGTGGAATTACCAAAGTATTCAGCTGCGGGGGCGCCTACATCTGATTAATGATGCACCTGGCTTGGAGCGAGTGATGTCGAGCACGGCGTCTCACATGGAGGCGATGTTGGCGAAGGCTAGTGATCATAAACCTTGGAGCATTCCTGAGGTCGACGCCACTTTGTACCAAGGGTTGCTACATGGTATCGTCGCTTTTCGCTTTGAGATCACTTCAATTGAGGGCATTAGACGGTTGAATCAAGATAAAGATATTACAGATATTAAGGCCATTATGGCGGGTTTGAAGAACACTTCTCAAAGGCAAAGCAAAGACGTATTGGCATTAATGTCTCAACAGTTTGAAGCCTATTTGTGATGGTTGATACTGAGGCGACTACGTTCACTGTTATTTGAGTTGGTACATCATCTTGCTTGGGTATGCACTTGGTGTTGTCATCTAGGTGCTGCTCTCGGGAAGCGCCTCTAGTGGTTGTGTCGTAATAACGGGTTGCAAGCGTTCATCGGTACAATATTGGAATATATTTGCCGAGTAAGACGAAAGTGTTGAAGGGCATAGGAGATCGAAGTTGAGCAAAGATAAGCCAAAAAATTACCAAACACCGTCCTCTCTACCGTCAAGAAAACTGATTCCCCCTTTTGAAGCGCTGAGAGCATTCGACGCAATCGCGCGTTTGGGCGGAGTGCGCAAAGCGGCGCAAGCCCTTTACCGTGATCATGCCGTCATCAGTCGCCATCTACGTGCGCTTGAAGATTGGACGGGCTGTCAATTGATTGAACGCACACCAGCTGGTGCCATATTGACCGAAGAAGGGCGCCTTTATCACGATCGCATTCGCCTTGCGATCGATACCATTGCCGACGCGACCGTCGATGTGATCAAGCGCAATCACGATCACAATCTGCAATTGTGGTGTATGCCGGGATTCGCCTTGCACTGGCTGATAGGCCATCTCGACGACTTCGAAAATAATTACAGTGACATCGATTTACAGCTGCGTTCAACTCGAGAAATGCCAGACTTCAGCCGTCAGGACGCTGATATGGATATTCGAATGTTGTTGGAATCGGAAAAGCCCAACAGCGAAGACCAGTTGATTCAGTGCTGTGAGATCGCCAGCCCACCTGTGGTTGCGGTGGCGAGCCCCGATTACTTAGAGCTGCATCCTCAAATTCTAAAACCTCAAGACATGCTACAGCACCAGTTACTTCATGAAGAAGACTTTGATAATTGGCGCTTGTGGTTTGGTGCTTGCGGGCTCGAATGTGAACAGGAGTTCTCGGGGACCCGGCTGTGGGATGGCCATATGACCTTAGCGGCGGCCCGCAGAGGAAGAGGCATCGCACTGAGCAATCACTTAGTTACCCGAGAAGATCTCGAATCTGGGCGTCTAATAGAGGTCGGCAAGGGGAATACGAATTTTAAGCGAGTCAGCCTTTGGACGTATTGGTTTATTGCACGAACGGATCGCTGGGAGTCAAAAGCTATCCGTCAATTTCGCGACTGGCTAGTTAGCACAGTTGCCAAAGAATTAGATAGCTAGAGTAGGCACTGTTTCGTCGTCTCTTCTATGGTGATGAAACCGCACCACACCAGCCAGTTTTCGCATCTTGGCAGAGTAAAAAATTCCTTTAGTCTTAGGCCTAAATTATCGTAGGAGTTTGTTATGTCTTTGGCTGTAAAGCACAAAGCTCAAAAAATGCTGTTTACCGCTGTCGCAATGGCATGTGTGAATACGGCAGTGGGACAAGTTGACCCGCAAAATCAGCTCGAAATACTGGTCAATCAAGAAAGTGCTAAGAGCATAGAATACGATTGGCCGATATTGAAAGTCGGTACGGGGGAATACCCTGCCGGTCCGACTGGCGTTACGGTTTTTCATTTTGATAAAAAAGTCAGTGTCGCCGTTGATGCGCTCGGTGGCGGGCCGGGCACAGTCAACGCGCCCTATATGGATATTGGTTATGATTTACCTGAGCTCGATAGCATTGTGTTTGCCGGTGGTTCTTGGTATGGCCTAGAGGCAACGACGGCAGTAGCCAGCGCCCTAAAAGATGACGGACTTCGCGATGGCGATGCCTTCGCTGAAGTTCCCAATATCGCCATGTCGGTCGGTTCCATTATTTTCGATTTCGGCGGCCGAAGACTAAATGAAATCTACCCAGATAAACGCTTAGCGCAAGCGGCGTTTCGCGCGGCTAAGACAGGCTATTTTCCCATGGGGGCTCGCGGGGCGGGAAGCTTTGCGAAATCAGGGGGATTGTTTGGTTGTCACGCCCACGCAGGTCAGGGGGCCGCGTTTAAGCAAATTGGAGAGCTTAAAATTGCTGTATTCACGGTGGTTAATGCTGTCGGTGTGATTACGGATCGGCAGGGTCAGGTGGTATCGTGCTACAAAGACGAGGGCTGGCCTGAGCAATTACAAGCCAGTGAATTGTTGTCAAAACACGCATTTGGGCAATGGCCTAGCAGTCAGGAGTTTGACAAAAAAAATACCACCATCAGCTTGGTGGTCACCAATCAAAAACTTGATCCAGCCGAGTTAAAACGCTTAGCGGTTCAAGTGCACACTTCGATGGCCAGATCGCTACAACCTTTTGCCAGTATTTACGACGGGGATGTGCTCTACGCGGTTTCGACACAAGAGCTTGAAGAACCGGCAATGACATCAATAGACTTAGGTGTGGCGGCTGGAGAGCTAATGTGGGACGCCATCTTGGCCTCCGTGCCTGAACAGCCAAAGATAGTGCCTTCTGTTGATAAAAAAATTCCTTCCAAGTTGTTGGCAATGGCCGTGGGCGAGTATCAATTCAGCCAACCAGTGAGCTTGAAAGTGAGCTCAAAAAACGGTCGACTGTATGCTCGAGCTAGCGGCAATAAGTCGGTCTACGGAATAACAGTTGATAAAAAAACCGAGCTGTTCATGACCGAGGCAGGATCCTTGACCGTACCTGGGCGCTACCCTTTAGTGATGAAATTTGATTCGACTGGGGTATTGATTAACCCCGGCCGTTGGCAGCAACTAGGAAAGAGAATATAACAATGAAAAACACTACCGATACCTTGGCTCTCGACAAAAATTACGTTGATGGCGCTTGGCGGAGCAACAGCGCCAGCGAACGAATTGCGCACATAAATCCGGCCACGGAGAATAAACAAGGGGCCGTGTGTATTGCAGCGATAGAAGATGTCAACGCGGCCGTCGCGGCGGCGACAAGAGCTCAGTCAGGTTTTTCTCGCACCAGTAAGCAAGATCGTTTGAAGATGTTTGATCGAATCATCGAGGTATATCAAGAAAATTATCAAACCATGGCCGAAGCTATCAGCTTGGAGATGGGGGCACCTATATCGCTAGCGCAAGGCGCTCAGGCCGGTATTGGGCTGGTCCTCTTGAAGGGCTTTAGAGACAGTCTCAGTGATTTCGATTTTTCACAAGAAGTGAATGGCCAGACTATTTTTCATCAACCAATAGGCGTAGCGGCATTGATAACGCCATGGAACTGGCCGATGAATCAAATTGTAGCCAAAGTTGGAGCCGCCTTGGCTGCGGGGTGTTGCATGGTACTAAAGGCGAGTGAATTCTCACCCTATAGTGCGGCTTTGTTCGCAAAAATCTTACATCAAGCGGGCGTTGATAAAGGGGTCTTCAATTTGGTACAAGGTGATGCCAGCACTGGAGCCGCTTTGGCTCAGCACCGCGATGTCTCTGTCGTTTCGATTACTGGCTCAACGCGGGCTGGAGCGGCTGTCGCGGCTATGGCCGCGCCGACAATAAAAAGAGTGTGTCAGGAGCTGGGCGGCAAGTCTGCGTATATTGTTATGCCCGATGCTGATTTGGCAGCCGCCGCCAGTGATTGCGTGAACAGGATCTGCATCAACAGCGGCCAGTCCTGCAACGCACCGTCACGGTTGCTGGTGAATCGCCAAAACTATAATGAAATGGTCGGGCTACTCACCGAATCGATGCAGAGTAAAATCGTTGGTTTTCCAGACGACCCAGCCACCGAAGTCGGACCTGTAGTGAACAGTGTTCAACATAAAAAAATACTGCAGTTGATTGGACGCGCTCAGGCGCAGGGCGCGAAGTTAATGTGTGGCACAGACAGTTCTATATCGAAATTTGAACGTGGTTTTTTTGTAGCGCCTACCCTGCTGGCAGATGTAACCGCAGAGATGGACATTTTTAGAGAAGAAGTGTTTGGCCCGGTACTCTGTATTAGCGTCTATGACGATATTGAGCAGGCAGTCGCATTGGCCAATGATAGTGATTATGGCCTCAGTGCGTATATTCAAGCTCAAGATTTACAACAAGCGCAAGAGGTGGCTTTGCGGTTAGAGGTCGGTATGGTTCATATCAATGGCGCGGCAGCAGACCCAATTCTTCCCTTTGGCGGTTGGAAGATGTCGGGTAACGGTCGTGAACGGGGGGCTGCGGGCATAGAAGAGTATCTTGAAAGCAAAGTGGTATTCAGTTCGTAGTCTGAGTCTTTCACTTTAGCTCCGCAAAAAAAGCCTGCTATCGAATTCACACTCGATAGCAGGCTTTTTACTGTGCGTCGTTACTGTGGGTTGTCACTGAGCATAATCGGCATTTCGGCCTCTTGTTGTTGGTGTAAGTGTTTGGAGATGGCTTGAAATGCGATCAGTGATTCGTGATTCATAAAGCCGCCATCGACGAGGTAGTCAGGGTAGGTTGAAGTTTTAGCGATAACGATGTCGAGTTTTGGGTTGATGTAGATGAACTGCCCATAAATACCGATGGCTGAGTAGTCTTCATCGGGGGTGAGCGGAATCCACCATTGATAACCGTAACCAAAACCAGAGTCTGAGTTTGGGTTATTAACGCCTGGCTGCACATGATCGCCGTCGGGTTTAGTGGATTCACGAATCCAATCTGAGCTTACTAGTTGCTCGCCGGCGTGATTGACTCCATCGTCCAAATACAGTTTTCCAAATCGCAGCATATCTCTGAGAGTGATGCTGATACCACCGTAGACGAGCGGTTCACCGACGGCGTCGACCAAAATGTGAGCGTCATGCTCGGCGCCGAGCTTAGACCAAAGGTTCTGTTGGAAGTACTGTTGGTAGCTTTGTCCGGTCGCACCGCGAATCACCATGCCCAGCACCTGAGTATCGATACTCGCGTATCGGTTGAAAGTGCCGGGGGTATTCTCTCGAGTAATACTGGCCGCGAAATCATCCAACGAACCGAGTAGAGTCGCCACCACTGAGCGCACTAAATCTGAATCCAGTCTGCCGTAATCTTCATTCCAGCGTACACCGGATGACATTTGTAATACGTGTTTAATGGTGACGCCATCATCGTAGGCTGAGTCTTTGAGTGAAGGGACGTACTTAACAATCGGGTCATTGATTGATTCGATCTTTTCCTGTTCAAGTGCGACACCTATCAGCATGGAGGTCATGGATTTCGATACCGACATAATGATGGAGTGGCTGTCTTCGCTATTGCCTCTGGCATAATTTTCATAGACCAGCTCTCCACCTTTGAGTATGGCAATGCCGGTAGTGTGGGTACGCTCTAACCACTGCGAAATATTGCGTTCTTCGCCTTCATAATCGAAGATTTCTGGTAATTGTTCGGGTTTTTGACTGTAAATAAAATTGTAAGAATCGCCATCTTTAGGGATGGTGATCGCGGGGTAGTGCTGCGACATAGTTCGGAAGTTTTCGTCGATAGACTCAGGTTCATAAATTTTCGAATATAGATATAAAGCGTGAAGTTCTCGAATATCCTGTGAAAAAACTGCAATAACGAGTGTTAGGATGATACCGCTGGTTAACAACCATTTCTTCATTGTTGACTCCTAGAGAGGTTAGTGGATCAGTTCTAGCGTAAAACTCCACATGGAACTTTGAAATTTGTGCGTAATCGGATGTGTTGCATTAGAGATAAGTTATTTGTTGCTGTGACTTACGGGGTGTGATTGAGCGAAGTTAGAATTCGAAAATGGGGCCGTTGTTAAGACAAGCAGCCCCATAGAACGTTGCTCGATTGTTAAGGCTTAAAAATCGATACCAAATTTCACCCCGATAGTTCTGGGCTTGGTTCGGTTGGCATTTTTCCAGCCCACGTAAGGATCAATAGAGTCGTTTGCGTTGGTCAAGTTTGTGGAATAAATTTCTAGGTTGTAGTTGTCCCAGGTGACCCCAACTCTGGCATTGAGTAGACTTAGCTCGTCAGATTCTTGAGGAAGGTTTTCCTCGGGAAATGACGTTCGATCGACGTAACTTACTTCGTCACGATAACTGTAATCTAACCGAAAGAATGCTGGCATAGTTGCTGTGATATCAAAGTCGTAATTCAACCCCAATGTGTAGCTGAACTCGGGAACATAATCGGTAGGGTCTCCAGCTTTGTTAGTGGCGTCTTGCGCATCGACACTGGTAACTTCACTGTCGATATAACTGAATGACGCGTTCAAGGTGAGCTTGTCGGTTGCGTGATAGGTAATGGCGCCTTCAAGCCCCTTGACCTCAGCATTACCGATGTTACTGGTGAGTTCTTGAAAGTTGTTGTCTGCCGGAATAAACAGTAAGCCTCGGCGCAGCATGTCCTTGTAGTCAGTGAAATAGGCTGCGATTTCTGCGCTGATCGCGCCATCGGCCAAGATAGCTTTGGCTCCGAGTTCGTAGTTGATGACCGATTCAGGATCATAGCTGGGCAGATCGTCAGCGTTGAAGCCGCCGCTTCGAAACCCCTTGCCAACATTGAAGTAGACATTGGCGTCTTCCGCAACGGCGTAGGAGACGTAGACTCTCGGATCGATGGAGTCAAAGGTATCGCTTAATTTTCGTGTGCCGTTAAACGTTTCTCGATCGTCTTCAAAGTAACGAATACCGACGCCCACCTCTAGAGCATCGGTAAATTGGTAGGAAATATCCCCAAATACCGCGTAGTTTTTTGAAATGTCTTGCGAAATAGCAGGTTCCAACGTGAACTCGCTGCCGTAGTATTTTAGGTCGCGATAAGAGACGAAATCTCTATCTAGCTTTTGCATGCTAACGCCGCCCGTCCAGTTAAGAGGGCCAGCTCCTGACGAGGTGACGCGAAATTCTTGAGTAATTTGGTCGACGTCTACTCGGATATCGCTGATGCCTTCAAGGTTGTTATCGTAAAAGGTCTCTTCGGTGCCGATGTAGCTAAATGGATATTGGTGATCGTGTTGGATATAGGTAGTAGTACTCAACACGCTAAAAGAATCGAAGTCATATTCTATCTTTAAATTGTATAGATCATACTCGTAGTCTTTCGCAACAAGTTGTTGGCTGGGATCAATGGAGACATCAACCGTGCGATCGGGCTGCTCGTAACCCAGACCGAGTTTACTGTAGTTACTGTGCGATACGATCATTGCATTGATCGCCAAATCGTCCGATACCTGCCATAGAGCTCGCAAACGGTAGTGATCCAGATCTTGGTAGTTACCGTCTTTAATGCCAGCTTCGGGCTGATCTTGCCAGCCGCCGCCGCGTTCCATGGTTGCCGCTAATCGAAGCGCAAAGATGTCTTCTATGACGGGTATATTGACGACGGTGGTTACGGTTTTTTTCGTCTCTCCGCCATCGACATCGGCGAGGCTTGCTGATAGTGAGGCTTCAAACTGATCCAATAAGGGTGCTTTGGTCACGTATTTTACCGTGCCAGCAATAGAGCCCTGACCATAGAGAGTACCCTGCGGGCCTTTAAGCACTTCAACCCGTTCCAAATCCAATGGGCGCATATCGAGCTGATCGTAACCGGTAAGTGTCATGGGCGCTTCATCTAAATACACGCCTACCAGTGCACCGCCGGAATCGGTATTGGCCAGTCCGCGCATGAAAATTAGATAACTGCCGGGGCCATCCTCTCTCAGCGACATACCGGGTACGTTGAAGGAAAGATCTTGAAGGTTCGAAACACCTTTTTGCAGCAAGTCTTCACCGCTGATCGCGGTGATACTAATCGGAACTTCGATTTGACGCTGTTCACGTTTTTGCGCGGTAACGATTATTTCTTCTAGGGCGTCTCGTTGTGCAAAGCTGTGTTGGCTGATGGCCAGCGAGAGCGCGGTAAGGGCTAACGGAATAGTTTTCATGAATCTTCCTCTTGTTGTTTTCATTATTATTTATTTGAAATCGTTTAACTAACGGCTTTGATGGATTTCCAAATTTTTTCTGAGAACTCATCAATGTGAGAGTTTTCTAAAATCAGCGGTGGTGAAATAATAATGCTGTCACCGGCGCCTCGTATCATTAGGCCGTTTTCCCACGCCTTGGCGAAAACTTGGCTACCCAAGGGCAGGCCTTGGTCTTGAGATTCAAACTGGATTGCGCCGAGCAGCCCGTAATTTCTTACATCTACGACACTAGGTAGATCTCTCAAGTTGTGAAGCACTTGTTCCAAATAGGCTCCGATCCCCTGATTGGCTCGTTCAAAAAGGTTCTCTCGTTGATAGATATCTAAACAGGCTAGTGCCGCGGCACAAGCGAGAGGGTGGGCAGAGTAGGTATAGCCGTGGAAAAACTCGATGCCTTCACTGGCATTGATGATGGTGTCGTGAATCTGGTCGCTTACAAACACAGCGCCCATTGGTACCGTGCCGCTGGTTAGTCCTTTGGCGGAAGTCATTAGATCGGGCTGTACGGAGAACTCTTCTGCGGCTGTAAATGAACCCGTGCGTCCAAATGCGCAAACGACTTCGTCGAAAATCAACAAAATATCATTGGCCGTGCAAATTTCACGAAGCCGTTTCAGATACCCTTGGGGAGGGATGATAACTCCGCCTGCACCGGCGATCGGCTCAACAATCAGTGCCGCGATATTTTCGGCGCCGTGAAAGTCGATCAAATCTTGAAGCACGTCGGCGCGCTCGATGCCGTGTTCTGGCAGACCACGGCTGAAGGCGTTACGCTCTACGTCAAGCGTGTGAGGAATGTGATCAACCTCAGCCCAACGCGAGTAGTTGCGAGTGTTGGCGTTAAGCCCTCCGACGGCAGTGCCGCCAAAATTCACTCCGTGATAGGACATCTCCCGTGACAGGATCATCTTCTTTCCGCCTTGGCCACGGCTGACTTGGTAGCTCAGCGCAATTTTTAGCGCCGTATCCACAGCCTCCGAGCCCGAAGTGGTGAAAAACACTTTGTTTAAGTCGCCGGGAGTCAATGCGGTTAGTCGTTCAGCCAATTCGAACGAAGCTGCGTGACCAAAATTGAAAGACGGTGCGTAATCGAGCGTTTGTGCAGATTGAAAGATTGCTTTAGCAATTTCGGGCCTGCTATGGCCTAGGTTCGTGCACCACAGCCCTGCAGTCATGTCCAAAATGGAGTTACCTTCTTGGCTTGTCCAATACATACCCTCGGCAGACGCGAGCATGCGAGGATGGGCCTTAAAGTTCTTGTTGGCGGTAAATGGCATCCAATGGGAGTCGAGCTTCATGGGTAAAACCTCAAATAAGTAGTCGGATTAATGTATCTGAGACGTTTGTCGCTGGGGAGATGCCTAAGTCGACGGAGGGGGTGACTCTGAGTCACCGCCAATGGTGATGACAGCACACCAGTGTTGGTGTCTTAAGCAACATCCTCGGTTCGACGCTAGGGGTAAGATCATTTTCTTCTTACCGAAAGTGATCCATGGCCATGAATAGCAGATTGCACAAATCGTTTGATATAAGAAAAGCCTACGCCGGTCGGGTGCTACCTGATCAGCAAGTTGAGTTTTTTCTAAATGCTGATAAAGGGTTTCCTGTGCGTCGCATCAAGCCGTCCCTTCAGCCATTACCGCTGGAATATCAGCTCGACAAATTTACCGAGTTTCAGTTTCAGTCTGGCGGCCAGCCATACGATATATACGATTACATTTCTCGCAATCGCATAACCGGATTGCTTCTGATGAAAAATGACCGAGTGGTATTTGAAAATTATCAACAGGGAGTTAATGCTTCGAGTCGCTGGTTATCTATGTCAATGGCAAAGTCTATAGCGTCGACATTAGTTGGCGTCGCCATTAATGATGGATTTATTGACAGTCTAGATGAGCGCTTGGCGGTCTATTTACCAGAGCTCACAGGGGGTGCTTATGAAGATGTGACCATTCGTCAGCTGTTGTTGATGAGCTCTGGTGCACAATGGAATGAAGACCAGACAAATCCAGACTCGCATCGACGCCAAGTTTTGGACTTGCAGATAGGGCAGCAAGCAGGATCGATTACAGACTACATGTCGAGATTGCCCAAGCTAGCCATGGCCGGTCACCAATGGAATTACAGCACGGGAGAGACGCATTTGGTTGGGGCGCTCATTAAAGCGGCCACCGGACAGTGGCTGTGTGACTATTTGGCCGAGCGTATATGGCACCCTCTGGGTATGGAGTCCGAGGCCAGTTGGTGGTTGGAGTCAGCGGATGGGCTGGAAGTGGCGGGTAGTGGATTTAGCGCCACCCTACGAGATTACGCGCGGTTCGCTCAATTTGTTATGCGCGAAGGCAGTATCGGTGAAGAAATGCTATTACCGCCAGATTGGTTGCATCTCGCTGCTGGGCCGACCGAAATAGGCGGAACGGCAGTACCTTACGGTTTCATGTGGTGGTCGCTTGCAGATAAACATGGAGGTTTTTCAAAGCGGGCATTTAGCGCTAGGGGAATATTTGGGCAACGTATATATATCAACCCGCAAGATCAGTGTTTAGCGGTAATATGGTGTGCCCGTTCCAAGCCTCTCGGTGATCAGCCGATTGATGATAACGATTTTTTTAATGCTTTCTGCAGCGCTTAGGCAGGGCAAAGGATTCGAGAATATACAATGACGGAATTAGTTTTTACTGTGGATCAAACCGAGGGTGATGTGTGGGGACATCCTAGAGGATTGGCGTTTATCGTTTTTACCGAGGCATGGGAACGTTTTTCTTTTTATGGCATGCAAGCCTTAATGGTTCTCTACATGTCGAGTTATCTGTTCAAGCCTGAGGTCGTCGGGCAGGTTGCCGGCTTTGAAGGTATGCGTTCAGCGATGGAGTTTGTCTTTGGACCGCTATCGACTCAGGCGCTGATCTCTCAGCTTTTTGGTTTGTATATTGGTTTGGTGTATTTCTGTCCGGTATTGGGTGGGCTATTGGGCGATCGCTATTTGGGACGCAGCAAAGCGGTGCTGTGGGGCGCATTAAGTATGACTGTTGGTCATTTTCTAATGGCATTTGAAGCTAGCTTTCTCTACGCCATGTTGGCGTTGATCATTGGCTCAGGCTTATTGAAGGGCAACTTGGCGGCTCAAGTCGGCGAGCTCTACAGCAAGGGTGATAAGCGTAGAGACACGGGTTATTCTTTTTATTCAATAGCGATTAATGTTGGTGCCTTTGTGGCGCCATTGGTGTGCGGCACGCTGGGAGAGGTTTATGGCTGGCACTACGGCTTTGGCGCTGCTGGTATAGGCATGTTAGTCGGTATCGGCGTTTATCTTAACGGGCGGCGATATCTTCGAAAGGACTCGGTGGCATCGGCCAATAAAATCACGCTTACAAAGCTGGAAGTTAAAAAAGTGATCGTTCTTTTCGGCGTGATGATTACCAGCTCTTTATATTGGATTGGTCAGACCCAAGTGTGGAATGTATATCCGCTGTGGGTTAAGTTTCGTGTTGATCGGTCGTTCTTGGGAGAGAGCATACCGGTAACCTGGTTTCAATCCATTGATACCTTAGCGGTACTCATCTTTGCGCCTTTGTTATTGGCTTTTTGGAAACGGCAGCGCCAGCGTCAAGTGGAGCCTCAAGATATTCACAAGATCGCTTTGGGGTGTGGCTTGTTAGCGCTTGGGTGTACCATTTTAGCTCTGTCGGAGTATTTCAGTAATGGTGAGATGATCGGGCTGCTTTGGCCTTTGGCCTTTCACTCTCTCTGCGCATTTGCCTATTTGTATTCGGCCCCAATTGCTTTGTCCTTGGCTTCTCGATTCGCCCCTGAGTCGGTTAATTCGATGATGGTTGGCGGTTTCTATCTAGCCATTTTTTTGGGAAGCATCATTAGCGGTAAATTGGGTGGCTACTATGAACAGTTAGCGCCAAGCGTATTTTGGTTTATGCATGGCCTAATAGCGCTGGCGGGGTTGATCATCTTTCGATTGTTCGCCGGTAAAATTGTGTCTGTCTTGAGCGCTGATTAATGCAACAGCGGCAAATATACTAGAGTTTTTTGGGCTACAAGGGCTACAAGGGCTACAAGGGCTACAAGGGTAAGATACCCAAAAAGCTCTTTGTCTCAGCCTTGTTGAGTGGTCTATGGATAAGTTCAACGTAGTAACACCAATGGGGCGAGAGCTTCTTTGTGCGTTTTTGCCCGTGTTCTTAGTCCAATTTGGAACACGAGCCTGCACATCACCATTTTCATGGAGTTGTAAGACTTCAATTTCTCCTGCGCACAGTGCTCTTTTGGTGCCTTCAGCACGTCTCTATCGCATATAGCGGCAACCCGTTCCCTAGTCCGTTTGGGCCGACATAAATAGACCTTAGCCTTTAGGGCGATATCTGGAGACGCACTGCGTCTTCTTTATGTTTGCCGAGGCCAAATCAGATCACTGTTCACTGCAAGGTGTTTTCTGCTGTTGGCACCCTTTGTTAATACAACTGGTTATTCGATTCGAGAGAACAAATCGATCGAATATTGCGCTCTATGGCATTAGTGGCGGGGATGCTGAGGGCTTGCTTGACATCAATATCGTCTAAACGTATGTTCCAAAACCTTGTTTGAATGAAGAGATGTAATAGAGATGGGCCAGCCCGATACTATTGAGCGAATATTAGATGCCGCGGGAGTGCTGTTTGCCGAGCGGGGCTATGCAGAGACTTCGCTAAGAACCATAACCAGTACTGCAAACGTCAATCTCGCTGCGGTTAATTATCATTTTGGCTCGAAAAAGGCATTAATTCAGGCGGTCTTCGCACGATTTTTAAACCCGTTTTGCGAGCAGTTGGATATTGCGCTAGACGCACGGATTAATGATAAAAACGGCGTGACTCTAACCGTTGACGAATTGGTTGATACCCTGTTTTCAACGTTACTAGGCTCCACTCAAGAA
>Ga0105357_10001190_pt1 | contig 14010 bp, 12 predicted proteins | sample GOMGulsemesocosm_4_FD_83660 | JGI IMG/M metagenome (GOLD analysis project Ga0105357, IMG submission 83660) | Methane-oxidizing microbial communities from mesocosms in the Gulf of Mexico - GOM15B Gulf of Mexico | ecosystem: Environmental > Aquatic > Marine > Cold seeps | place: USA: Gulf of...
AGCTGCTGTTCGACGACAGATTGAGCCGCTTTCTGCATTGCCATAGCTGGAGCTTGTTTGCCTTGTTTGGCTAGTTCATCCTGTAAGGGGCCCCACAGCAGGGCTGCCAAGATGAATGCTGGAGTTACTCGTTGTTCGTTATTAAGGCGGCGGTCGGTATTCGCCATAACCCGTTGAATTAGTTTTTGGTCGAAAGAGTCTTCTTCAGATAGCCGAGCAGCCGTCGCTGGAAAAAGTTGCTCAAGAAGTTTGTATTGATGGAGCAAGTCAAAGGTCTTTCTTGCGCTGCCACCGAGAAATAGCTTTAAACATTCGTCGAACAATCGTGCAGAAGATATGTTGCCCAGCAGGTGAGCCAATTCACTAATCGGAGCTTCGGTTTTTGGTTCTATCTTGAAGTCTAGCTTGGCGGCGAAGCGTATGGCTCGCAGCATTCGCACGGGGTCTTCTTGGTAGCGTGTAGCTGGGTCGCCGATCATTCTTACTATGCGATTTTTTAGATCATCCATACCCTTGGTATAGTCTAAGACCTTAAATCCCTCGAGGGTGTAATACAACGCGTTCACGGTGAAGTCTCGGCGCAATGCGTCTGAGCGTAAATCTCCAAAAACATTGTCTCTAAGTAGCATACCTTGTGCGGATTGTTTCGATTCAGCGGCGTTACTACTGCTGTCGTGGTTGGCCCTAAATGTCGTAACTTCGATAATTTCACGACCGAAGCGTACGTGGACTATTTTAAATCGACGGCCGATGATGCGAGCGCTGCGAAACAGGCGCCTGACTTGTTCTGGTGTGGCATTTGTAGCGACGTCGAAATCTTTTGGGGAGCCGCCGAGTACAGTGTCCCGCACTCCGCCTCCGACTAGGTAGGCCTCGTAGTTGCTATCGTTGAGAGTGCGCATCACTTTTAACGCACTATTGCTCAGTTGGCGGCGGGAGACATTGTGATTGTCTCTGCTGACTTCAACAGGCTTTTGGGGGTATTGGTGCTCGGATGTGTTGGATTTGAATATGTTGTTAATTGAGCTAATGAACCGTTTTAGCATAATAAGTATTTTGGACATTGATCTTGGTTGATGCAGGCTAGAGTCTACGTACTACCTCCCTTTGGAGAATCCCTCCTGGGCGGTGTGTTTTAAGTAGCTTCTAACATGCGCTAAATTTGTGGGTGTTAGTTGGGAGGAAGTGTAACACGCTTAATGCCCGAGGCACATTTGGATGCGGAAAGTATCAATCTTTTATGTGAACTATTGTGAGGTTCGTGAGTCTGATTCTGTAGTTGCTGGAATTTAGTTGGGCAGACAGCAAAACGGGAAGACTAGGTCTTCCCGTTCAAGCAAGGTATATAACACTTATTTTTATAAAGAGCCTATTTTGACTCTATGTAGCAACTTGCTTTTCTGGTAATCAAGTCCAGTGCAGTCAGTCAGTTTTTACGCTTTATTGTTATTATTTGTTGTTATGCTTATTTTAGGTTCGACAGTACTAAAATGTTCGCTGTCGTAATAATTATGCATTAACCATGCATATTCAATATCGTTATTATTATTGGTGTTACTAATTTATTATTATTATTTGTTTTTGTTATTTGTGGATCATAAAAGCATTTAGTGTGCCAACTTTCAAAATGGTATGTTTATCAATGACTTAGGTTCGCGCCTTGTTTTTTATGGGTTTCTGACTGAAGGTTTACGTTACCTATAGTTTCGCTATTTGTTACGTGAATAGTATGGGTAACACATTTTTTCTATGGATTAATTCTGAGGCATGGCTGATGCTCCTCTTTGTTTTAACCCATGTTGCTATTTTACTGGCTGGAATTGTGGTGATTCGGCGTTAGGTTGAGGGCTGGTTGTAGTTGGGCTAAAGCAGGGGTGTGTATTCTATCTTGGATACTTGAAGGTTTAATAGAGCTGATGTTTTTGAGGTTGTTTGGCCAACTTAAATGTCGCCCCTGCTATCAGCAGGAGCCTCTCAGGTGTTGGCGGGGATCTTATTTTGCCATTGCTGGTGCCGGATTATTCTTCTTCCGAGGGATGCCTAAGCGCTGGCGACGTTCCCATAGGCACTTCCTACTTACTCCAAGCTTCCTCGCTAATTCTGTCTCACTCATAGTTTCTTGGTGTTCCAATACAAAGCGTTGGAAATAATCTTCCAGTGAAAGGTCTTCATTAGGATCTTGAGTTTGTGTCGTGGTACTTAAGGTGTTTTGGATTATTTTGAGGTCGGTGGGATCATCAATTTCGATCAGGTCTAAATCGATACAAAGTAGGTCGTGGCTGATCTCTGTATCATCTTCACATAGAATCACACCGCGCTGGATGGCGTTTTCCATCTCTCTGACATTACCTGGCCAGGTGTAAGTAGTTATTGCTTGGATGGATTCGGGGGTGAGTCGTAGTAGGGGCTTTTGCATTTGAGTACAATACTTCTCAAGCATATGCTCTGCGAGGCTAATTATGTCTTTGCCTCGCTCTCGAAGTGGAGGTAGGTCAAGTTGCAAAACGTTAATACGAAAGTACAAATCTTGACGGAACCGGCCTTCTTCTGAGAGTTTCCGTAAATCTCTATGGGTAGCGGCGACTAGGCGAACATCAACTTTTCGTGTTTCTATCGCTCCGATTGATCTAACCTCTCCCTCTTGCAGCACTCTTAGCAGGCGGGCTTGAGCCTCAAGTGGAAGCTCTCCTATCTCATCTAAGAATAAGGTGCCGCCGTCGGCTGCTGCTATTAGCCCCTCTCGGCGGCTGTCTGCGCCGGTGAAGGCTCCTTTTTCATGCCCAAATAACTCTGACTCAATCAGCGTTTCAGGGATGGCTGCGCAGTTGACACTGATTAAGGGGCGGTGAGCTCGGGGGCTTTCCAAGTGAATCGCTTTGGCGGCAAGTTCTTTGCCGGTACCAGTCTCGCCGTGCACTAAGACGGTGGCGTTGGTGGGCGCCACTTTGTGAATGCGGTTGTACAGGTTCTTCATGACTTGGCTGGAGCCGATCATGCCGGCAATCGCTTTATTTGACGTCTTGGATTTGTTTTCTGCTTTTGCCGCCAGCTTGGCTTTGCCTATGGCTCGGCGCACCGCAGTTATCATTTCATCATGATCAAAAGGTTTAGCGATGTAGTCGACAGCGCCCATTCTCATGGAGTCAACAGCTGATCGTAAGCTAGCATAGCTTGTCATGATCAGTACCGGGACGTCACCGGCAAGTTGAATCATGTCTGTGCCTGGCGCCCCGGGTAGGCGTAAATCGCTAATGATTAAATCGTAGCTACTAATGCGGTGCTTGCTCGTGGCTTCTTTTACAGAGCTGGCTTCATTTACTATAAATTTATGCCGCTCCAATAGCTTTCGTAAAGCTGTTCGAATAATGGCTTCATCTTCGACAATAAGGATTTGGCTCATAGTAATTATAGCTGCTCGCAATTAGTTCAGGCTCTAGTGTTACCTTCATGGCTCTGAGTTTCAAGGTTTATGGGTAATTTTATAACGAATTGTGCGCCGGTAATGGTTTCGTTTTGTTGGATATTCTTTATCTCGATACTGCCCCCATGCTCTTCGATAATACTGTAGACCATCGCTAGCCCAAGCCCTGTGCCTTCTCCGGGTTCTTTTGTGGTGAAGAATGGCTCGAGAATTCGGTCCGCTATTTTATCGGGGATCCCAGGCCCTTGATCTGTTACTCGCAGTAACCATTGATCGTTACACTTTTGAGCGTCGACAATTACTTGGCCTTCGTTGGGGCTGGCATCTCGGGCATTTGATAGAAGGTTCACAAATACTTGGATTAGCCTCTGGCTATCGCCCCATGCTTCAGTCCCTTGGCTTACCTTATTGATGAGGCTGAGGTCTGGTTTCTGTTGCTGTAACTTTAGTAGGTTGATCGCTTCATCGATGCAGCTTTTGAGTTCTACTTTTTGATGGTGTTGGGTGTCGGCTGAGCCGCTGTGGGAAAAGCTGACTAAGGAGTGAACAATTCTTGAAATTCTATCGGTCTGGGAAACAATTTGGTCGGCAACCTCTAACGACTCGGGATTGCTCGTGTCGTACTTTAAGTTTTGAGCTAAGCAGGCAATTCCGGTGACGGGGTTGCCGATCTCGTGGGCAACTCCAGCAGCGAGCCTACCAACTGAAGCTAGGCGCTCGCTGTGCATCAGTTCTTGTTCCAGCCTATGGGTTTCGGTGACGTCTTCAACCAAGATTACAACTCCGTCGGCGCGTTGGCTTAATGGGTTGTTGATGATTGACTTATGTAGGCTGAACCAGCAGCTTTCGCCGCCAACATCGACATGCTGGCTTACTAAGTGATTGTCGTCGTTGTGGTAAAAGCTAGCAATCAGCTGCCCCCATGGCTCGGGTAAGCTGTCTAGGTGTGAGCCGTTAATCTCGCTGCTAGGTAGCTTAGTTAGTTGTCCCATTGCATGATTCCACATCAGTATCTCTAGGTCATGGCCTAAACTGCATACTGCGATCGGCAGCCCTTGTAGTGTATTGCGATGATACAAGCGCAAATTATTAAGCTCGGCTGCTAAGCCGCTAAGTTCCCCTCTGCTTTTGGCAAGGCGGGCTTCGATAAGATTCACATCAGCAGACATGACATTACTTTGGCTGCTGTGTATGGGAATTTCTCTATCGATAATTTCATGGGCCATGTTCACGCCCAATATGCCGCTAAGGTTGGTTTCGACCCTATCTCTTAATCGTCTGAGTTCGTAGGGGCGGTTTTCAGATTCGTCCATATTAAGTTGTTTCAGTGCTCGAGGTATCTCCTTGTCCATTAGTTCAACGCCTAAGCTTTTGCTTAGGCGTTGTTTTATTTCAAAGACAGAAAATACGTTTAATTGGGTGCGGAGCGGTTGGCTTAGCTCGTTTTCTGCGCAAAGGTTTGCGCTGTATGCCTCCTCTGTGCTGGCCTTGTGACGCTGAGAAAACCAGATAAATAACACAGTGTTTAGGCTCAGTGAAAGCATTGCTACCGTATCCCAGTGGTCAAGCCCAACTTGGACAAGAGGCCAATCTACCAGTGTCACGCTGCGGAACCCTAGTAGTGACGGCACTGCTAGCCCGGCGGCCCAAATACTGGCACCAGTAATCAGTCCGGCAATTAACCCTTGGCGATTTCCCGCGGGCCAATAATTGATTGCGATTAGGCTCGGTAGGAATTGGGCGCCCGCAATAAAGGACATGATGGCAAGGTCCGTCAGGCTGTGGGCGCTGCCAAAGGCGTAATACAGTGCAAAGCTGGCACAAACTAATGCCAGTATAGCTCTTTGCCTAAAGTTCTTGAGTTGTCGGTTGAGCTCAATGCCTTTACGTATACCGGTAAAGGGCAGGACCCAGTGGTTAACAATCATGGTGCTAAGGCTTAGGCATATAGTAATGATTGCTGTTGTTGAGGCGGATAAACCGGCGATGTACATCAGTAACGCCAGGCCTGGTTGCTCCATGGCGAGAGGGATGCCAAGCGCAAAATATTCGGGCGCTACCGGGGCTGCCAGTTCAAACCCTGCCCATAAAATTGGGAAGATCGGTAAGGCAAAAAGCAGTAATAAGGTGGGGATGGCCCAGGGTAAAATGCGGGATATGGTGTGGCGCCCCTGGGTAATCATAGTGCCATAAAATGCGTTTGGCATGATGAGCGCACTGGCAACAAAAATTAATAAAAGTGTGTGTGAGGCGGTTTGTCTCAATGGTGAGTAAAGTTGCTGCACATTTTCTGGGTGCTCTATTAGCCAATTATCAAGCTGTTCTAAGCCTCCAAAAACATTGAAAAGAGCAAATAGGCCTACGGCGTTAAAAATAAAAATTTTGAATATAGTGTCGAATGCCAAAAGGTTCGCCAGACGTTTTGTACGCTGCTTGGCGGCGCTTAACCAGCAAAGATATAAGATAGAGCAGGCGTAAGCGATGACAGCAAGGCGGTTGCTATGAAGGAAGCCGTCGCTGCTATGTTGATCGTGGGTTAATACTTCAAAACCATCGGCTAGGCTCTGAAATTGTGCGGCGAGTAAGGGTAGTAAAGAAATACTCAGTAGTAGAGTTGCCGCTTGGCCGGCTCGTTTGCTGTAATAACGAAATACCAAGAGGTCTGCTAGGGAGTTTAACTGATATCGTTTGCACAGTTCAGATAGGGGTTTCAGTGCTAGCGGAGCGAACAAAAATAAAGAGCCGGTGCCCAGGTAGTAAGCCAGTGCACCATAGCCATATTCTAGTGCGAGTTGGCTGGCGCCAAATAAACTCCAGGAGCTGGCAAACACGCCGAGAGCGAGGACTTGTGTTATCGGATGTTGGCTGAGCCTTCGAGCCCATCGATATTTTTGGCTGACATGCAGTATGCCTCCAAGCCCACTCAGATAAATCAGTCCGGCGACAAATACCCAGGTGCTACTCAGAGTCATGGTCGCGCCAAGGTTGATAAACAAATAATGCGGCAATAATCATGGCTACCCAAATAATATAAGGACGTAGCCAGCTACCTTCTGGGTTGATCATCCAGTTTAACAGCGTCGGAGAAAAGAAGTACGCAATAATTAGGACGACGATAAGTAGTTGTTGGTTGTTCACAGCTCAACACCAAGCAGGTAGATTATGAAAGTAGGTATAGCTTAACAGGAATTTGTGTTTTGTTGGCTTGATCTATATGCATTTTGAGTGGGCGCTCGGATCAAGTTTGGAGTGTTTGGCCTATCTGCGTTGGAACTGTGTTGATGTTCCAGTGCTCGGCCCCCCATCGAAGAATAGATTGGCAGTCTTCAGTTTTCAATTTATTTGACGGCTTCATCCCAAGCCAGTTAAGGCAGCGCCACAAGTTGATATTGGCCGTGTTTTGGTCGAGCTTCGGGGCGTGGTTTTGTTTGCTTAATTTTTGGCCGTTGGCTTGGAGTAAAATTGGCAGATGCGCGAAAACAGGCGCGGAGTGATTTAAGCATTTATATAGATATATTTGTCTCGGGGTGGAGTCGAGTAAGTCTGTTCCTCGGACGACGTGGCTGATGTTTTGTTCTATATCGTCACAAACAACCGCAAGCTGATAGGCAAATAGTTTATCGCGACGGCGCAGAACCACGTCACCTACTTCCGTTGCCAAACTTTGTGTCACCGGCCCTTGAATGGTGTCTTCAAACTGAATGGTTTCATTGGAGGCGCAAAGTCTCCATGCCCAGTTCTCCGTTTCGAGGTTTGGCTTGGGTGTGGCATTTTGGTTTGCAGGTTCTAGATCACAGCGGCCGGAATGGATGCCGTTGTATTTCTGCAGGCTCAATCTTGAACAGCGACACGGAAAGAGGAGTTCTTTCTCTTGTAGTAGTTGCAAAGTGGATTGATAGAGTGCGCTGCGGCGGCTTTGGTATAGAGGGTCGCCATCGGGAATGAGGCCGTGACTTGTTAGGGCGTCAATAATGGCCTTGCTGGCACCAGCTTGCTCTCTAGGTGGGTCGAGGTCTTCTATTCTTAAAAGCCACTTGCCATCGTTTCTCTTGGCATCAAGATAGCTTGCTACAGCGGCTATTAGCGAGCCTAGGTGGAGGGGGCCGGTAGGAGAGGGAGCGAAGCGCCCTATATATTTTTGCATGGTGAGCTTAGGTTATTGAATTGGTATCGCGAAAGTTTTCCGCGATACCAAAAACAATTAGCCACCGATTTGCTTTTCTTTGATTTCATCCAAAGTTTTGCAATCGACACATAGCGTAGCTGTGGGGCGAGCTTCTAGACGACGAATGCCGATATCTACGCCGCAAGCGTTGCAGAAACCATAGTCGTCGTTTTCAATGAGTTCGAGTGTTGAGTCAATTTTCTTAATTAACTTACGTTCACGATCACGAGTACGAAGCTCTAAACTAAATTCCTCTTCCTGGCTTGCACGATCAGCCGGGTCGGGGAAGTTTGCCGCCTCGTCTTTCATATGACTCATGGTTCTATCAACTTCTTCCATGAGCTCAGTCTTCCACGCCAAGAGCAAACCGCGAAGGTGCTCCTGTTGCGTTTCATTCATGTATTCTTCGCCTTTCTTTTCTTTGTAAGGCTCGAATTCGCGCATTGTGAAGCCAGCAGCGGCTCCGGTATTTTTCTTGGGCATTTTTTGCGCCTCTATTTATGTCTACAGTCCGCTATAATGGGGTCTGTAATCCTTATTTCAAGGGTCCCTAATTTCGAACGGTGGAAGCTACCAGAAGTCGTTTGCTGGCGCCAGCTATTTTTGGACTATTCATCCATTTGGTGGCGTGCATACCGTCTTTAAGCGGTAAACGGTATTATGATAGCCTAACCTTGAGTATAGACTAGCTTATGCACTTTAATCCGCCATTAATTTCCGCTTATCTTCAGCGTCGCTATAAACGCTTTCTAGCTGACGTATCTACAGCCGATGGAACAACGTTAACCATTCATTGCCCTAACACTGGAGCCATGACCGCTTGCATGATTGAGGGTGGCGAGTGTTGGTACTCTACATCGGAAAATCCAAAGCGCAAATATCCAAATACTTGGGAGATATCAAGCACGGCCTCGGGAGACCTTGTTGGCGTTAATAGTGCGCTTGCTAATAAGTTGCTTGCCGAAGCTTTGGATTTAAAGGTCATCCCTGAGCTTGAAGATTACGAAAGTTATCGTCGAGAGGTGAAGGTTGGGAAAAATTCTAGATTAGATTTTCAGTTGTTTGGGTCACAAAGGGATACCCGGCCATGTTATGTTGAAGTGAAAAGTATGACCTTGATGCGCACGGCGGGGGTTGGAGAGTTTCCCGACGCGGTGACTGTAAGGGGTGTTAAGCATTTACAGGAGTTGGGGCAGCTAGTTCGTGAGGGCGCGCGAGCAATTTTATTTTTTTGTGTTCAGCATACTGGCATAGAGCGGGTCAAGGTCGCCGAAGACATTGATCCGGATTATGCCAGCGCTCTGGCAGAGGCCCGTGAAGCGGGCGTTGAGGTAATTGCTTATAAAGCACACATTAGCCCACAAAAAATAGAGTTAGAGCGAGCTCTGCCTTGGGTTTGAAGGTGCAAAGCTGCTAAGCAGTCGCCGCGGTATTTGCCATTGTCGAAATAAATCTTGTCCTTGGCTCTGGTCAATCAGTCCTTGGTTATACAGTAGGCATGTTTTTGCAGCAATTTCATATTGTTCAATTAGTGGCCTGTATGTCGAGCCTCTGTTTACTTTGATTTCCAGTGCGTCGGTAATGTTCGAGGGCAATTCCCAGTCACGGCAAATTTGTAGGCTAAATTCTTTGCTGTGCTGACGTATTGAGTCATAGCACAGCCAGTTGATCGTGGCTTCTTGGTCAGAGCGGCGATTTAAGCAGCGATGCAGGAATCGTAAGCTCATTAAACTGCCGCTAAACTGACAGGCTAGTAATACGCAAAGGGCGTAGCAATGTTGATTGCTTGAGCCTGATAAATGTTTACCAATAGTCATCAGGAAATTGGCGTACATCCATAATTTGTGCCGTAGCTTTGGCGCCAAGCCTAGCCCCTCTTGGAAGCTAGGTTTCATCATTGAAAGAAGTAGGCTGGCGAAATGTTGGTCTAGTTGGCTTTCGCTCAAACTAACCGCCTGGCTGTCATCAATAATCAGTCGCTGTTGTAATTTTTTTGAATGTTCCTGTTTAAGAATGTTATTAAAGAGTCTTATTTTGGCGTCCTTCGTGAGCGTCTCGTCGAGTAATTGGAAGTACTCTTGGTTCCATTCGGGAAGGTAGAGGCGGCGAGCTTGTGAGGAACGGCCAAGTTGCTGGATATCTCTCTGTACCGATTTGGTCCAGACGCTATTGCCACTTGGTGGCTGTGGTTGTTCGGAGTATAGAAAACCTTCAAATAAAGTTTCTATTTGAGCGTGAAGCTGAGCCCGCGCCTTGCCGATAAAATCAGGCGGGAGGGACTGTGCTTTTTGTTCCATGGTGTGACCTCGAGTTCAATGGGAGGCTCTCCGTCCAGTTGGAGATGCGGTGGTTTGTCAATTTTAGTCCCCTGTTATTATTGTGCGCAAGCTAAATAACCGTTAAATCCCTCACTTATATGAATGTGTGCTTAATACGGCCTTGAGATGGCGTTTTTTATCGCCTAGCCCTCTGTTGTCCCTTGTGCGACATGCGGGGCGAGTTTTTAGGGGGTGGGAGGAGGTGTGGTCGCTTAGAGCTCGATTAAGACCTGGTCATTAACTATTTTATGGTTAACCTTGGTGAGAGATTGGCCTTGGCAGGGGCCTGCAACGCATAGGCCGTCGGCTATCGTGAACAAGGCCCCATGACTAGCGCACTGAATCAGGTTTTTATCAAAGTTAAGAAAGGTATTTTCTTGCCACTCTAAGCTTACTCCTCGGTGAGGGCAGCGATTTACAAAGGCGTGGATTTGTCCTTGGTGCCTCACAATAAAATAGTCTTCGCTCTCAATCGCAAAGCCTATGCACTGGCTTTCTTGTAGTTGAATTTCTTTGATATCGGTTTGGCGCCAATTCATTGCAATTTTTTCGCTATCTGGTCGTGTGAGTAAACTCTATTTTAGAGTGTCTTTGTCAGAATCGTAGGTATGAAGTTTGGGGGAGTCTAGAGGGGGCAGTGAGGTGATTCATTGGTGGAGGTAAAAAAACGGCCACCCCGAAGGATGACCGACAACCGTGATTAGCCTGATAAGGAGAAGCGACTGTTAGGCCTCTTCGTGCCAGCAATCTCTCGCTGACAACCGATATACTAATGATTCTCATTATCAAGTCAAGGCTTTTTACGAATCAATCTCATCTTGCTCGCTAAGGTTAGTGTCATTGGCGGCCTGAACCAGTTGATCTTTGGTGTCTTTGCTCAGGTCGTTCCAGTGCTTGTCTTCTAGTGCGCCCTGAAGGGCATATAACATTACTTTAGATACATGGATTCCTCGTTCTTTGATACGAACGTAAGCCTGTACTGGGCCTATTGTTTGTAGTTCTGAGCGGGAATGAACCCCAATTGCGTTTAAAATATTTACCGAGGCAATGCCTAGATTTTTGAGCTGAAGCAGCTCGCTATCTCGGTCGGACATAAGGCTAGATTCCCATTTTCGTTATATTTATTGTTAATAACCCGGCGGGTCTTAATGGAGAAAACCAGAGCTTATAATACAGGCTGAGTCAATGAGCGCAAATTTTATCCATCTCGTAATCCGGTAGAGGGAAACTTAAGTGTCATGAGGTGTGTGGATTGAGTAAAAAGAAAAAATGTCTGGGCGGTTCCGAGCTCTTCTGTGGGTTTTGTGGTTGAAGCGGTTTTGTAGCGTTAGCGCAGCTTAAGTGTTGTTAACCTGGTTTCAGTGCTGTGAAAAGTTGGTGGTAAGATGATGGGGTAAGGTTTGAGGCACCGCTGCGGGTGTTTCGTGTTGTACTCGGTGTGGCGTAAGTATGGAGTGGCTTTGAGGGCCTGGGTGGCCGAATTTTTATCGGCGTCACCTCTCTGATATTGCTCTATTTTAGGGCTAATTGTGAAATTTTAAGTGAGAGCCGGTGTTAGTAATATTTGATTGTGATGGTGTTTTAGTTGATAGCGAAATTATAGCGGCAGAGGTTTTTGCTACACATTTGTCCAAGTTGGCAACGAATGTCACTCCTCAGGAGTGCTTTGATCGTTTCAAGGGGCAGTCAATGAAAACTTGCATGGCTCAAATTGTCGAAATGATTGGGCGGCCGATACCTGGGTCCTTTTTAAAGGCCATGCAGCGGGAGACTTTTAAGCGCTTCCAGACTGACCTGAAAATTGTGGAGGGCATCGTATCTGCTTTGGATGACCTGGAGGAGGCGGGATTTAATACGTGTGTGGCTTCCAGTGGAAGTTATGAAAAAATGGACGTAACCCTAGGGAAAACTGGATTGTTAGAGCGCTTTTCTGGGCGAATTTACAGTGCGGTTGATGTAAAAAGAGGCAAGCCTGCACCGGATGTGTTTTTATATGCTGCGGAGCAGGAGGGGTATGATGTTGAGCGTTGTGTCGTGATTGAGGATTCGAGGCCAGGTGTTGCTGCTGGGTTGAGTGCGGGGATGCGAGTGTTGCATTTTTTGGCTGATCAGCCTGAAATCGAGGTTGGGGTGCCCGTCGAGGCAAGTGGGGCTACCGCTGGGTTTAATCATATGAACCAGTTACCAGCATTATTGGGCCGTTTGCGAGCAAAAGAGCCTTTATTGTGATGGCTTTCACATCGAATACGTTTGAGTCTGCGAGAATGTAATTATGAAAGATAATGAAACGATTGCAGTATCAGTTGGTGCGGGTATTTGGGCTACCCTGCAGGAGGAGGCGAGAGCAAGCAGCCAGAATGAGCCATGTCTTGCCAGTTATTACCATGGTGTTATTTTAAACCACAGTGAGCTGCCTGCTGCCTTGGGGTTCCATTTGGCGAGCAAGCTAGACTCCCCTACAGTGCCGGCTATGCTGATAAGAGAAGTCATTGAGCAGGCGTATGCAAATTGCCCGGAAATGATTAAGGCAGCTGTCGCCGATATGACTGCCTATTACCAGCGCGATCCAGCTTGCGACCAATACTTGATGCCTTTTTTGTACTACAAGGGCTTCCACGCTGTACAGGCGTACCGCGTGGCGAATTACTTGTGGCGGCGCGGGCGTCAAACATTGGCTATTTATTTCCAGAGTCAGATATCACAGGTTTTCGGTGTAGATATACATCCTGCAGCGACGATAGGTAGTGGTATAATGATTGACCATGCAACTGGTGTGGTTATTGGCGAGACCGTGGTTGTCAAAGATAATGTTTCTATGTTGCACTCTGTGACGCTGGGTGGTTCAGGTTGTCAGGTGGGCAAGCGCCACCCGACAGTCTGTGAGGGTGTGTTGATTAGCGCGGGCGCCAAGGTGTTAGGGAATATTTGCATCGGACGTGAGGCTAAAATTGGAGCTGGTAGCGTGGTTTTGAATTCGGTGGCGGCACACACTACAGTAGCGGGAGTTCCGGCTAAGCCGGTTGGGGCCTCGAAAGGTAAGCCGGCAATGGATATGGATCAGCAGCTTGATGATTGTTGTGGCTGAAATTACTTGAATTTCTGCCTATAGTTTAAGTAGTTACTGGGTTTTCATTTGGGTTTAAACATTAGTTAAGAGAAGTTATGGCAAGTCAGCGTTTTAATCTTTTGTTCCGGGGCGATATCGTTCTTGGGCGAAACATTGTTGAAGTTAAGCAGGGTTTGATGAAACTGTTTAAGGCCGATGCCGCCAAGGTGGATGGTTTGTTCAGTGGGCGCCCTGTGGTCATAAAGAAAAATTTACCCGAGCTGGAGGCGAAGCGTTACCAGAAGGCTTTGCTGGGTGCGGGCGCTCAAGTTGAAATTGTTGGTGTCAAAACTGTCGCGACGGTAGAGAAATCACCGCTACCTCCGAAGCAAACATTGGCTGAGCGACTAGCCAAAGAGCACCCCTTAGAGGAGGTTGGGGCGAGGCAAGAAAGAGCCCCTGGCCAGAAGGCTCCTGTTGAGGCTTCCAGCCGTTTGGAGGCGCTTGCCTCTAAGTCTCCTGTGGAGGAGGTAAACCCGCTGGAGGGTTGGAAATTAGCCCCAGTAGGCTCGCAGATGCTGGATGATGCTTTTGCTAGGGATGACGAGGTTGAGCCGGTTGTGCCTGTTGAGGCTGAATTGAGACCTATGCAGGGTAATTTGCTTGATGATTCTGAGTGTGTAGAAACAGTGGCCCCTATCGGTGTGGATTTATCGGGTTTGAGTTTGGCAGAGGTCGGCACGGATATGTTGGGTGAGGATGAGAGGCCCCTGCCTGCAGTAGAGGTGGCCCTGGAGGTGGAGTTTGAGGTAGCACCGGTAGGTAGCATGATGGCTGATGAAAAGCCTGAGATTGCGCCGTTAACCTTCGACTTTTCAGCGATGGAGTTAACTAAGAATCAATAGTTAGGGCTTTATTGACAAATCGAGAGCATAAAAAAAGGTTGCCAATGGCAACCTTTTTTTATGCTCTCAAACCGTAGTCTGATCGCGAATATGGCTCCGACACCTGGGATCGAACCAGGGACCAATAGATTAACAGTCTACTGCTCTACCGCTGA
>Ga0105357_10001191_pt1 | contig 14009 bp, 10 predicted proteins | sample GOMGulsemesocosm_4_FD_83660 | JGI IMG/M metagenome (GOLD analysis project Ga0105357, IMG submission 83660) | Methane-oxidizing microbial communities from mesocosms in the Gulf of Mexico - GOM15B Gulf of Mexico | ecosystem: Environmental > Aquatic > Marine > Cold seeps | place: USA: Gulf of...
ATTTGTCCCTACTTCAATTCCAACGAGACCATAGTCTTCGCGCAAACGCGACATTAGCTTTACCGCACGTTCAAGGTCTTGCAAAGGCACCATCCCCAAGCCATAAAAGCTTTCAGGTGAACTACTCGTCATCTTAGCAATGCAGGCATTGATGTGTTCAGACATACGAACTGCATCATCAACATCAAACCAATAAGACAACAACTCAGGCATCGGCGACAATACTTGTCGGCTGACCCCTTCTGCTTGCATATCTAGCAAACGTTGAGTTACATCCCAACAATGATGGCTTACCTCTCGGAATGTTTTTCCTTTAATTAAAACAGCACGGTGATGAGGCTGATCACAGCAACCCATTGATGGCCACGCTGTTGCTGAATTCTTTCCCGCATAGCGTGGGAAGTTTTCAGGCACTACGTGCGTATGTACATCAATAATCACTTTAAACGATTATTTTCTTAATAGTGGCTAAAGCAATTTACCCAATAACTGTGGCTTTGCAGGCAATATATCGCCTTTTTTAGCCCAATCTTCTTTAGGCAAGCCACCCCAATAGTCACCAGAATCTGGACGAGGCTCTAATGATCGTGGTTTACGTGGATTATGTTCGGGGAATTCTTCCATGCCGAAACTGTATTCAACCGTCATACCATCAGGGTCAAGGAAATAATAAAAAATACTACCTGAAGGTGGGTGACGCCCCGGACCAAAAACAATAGGGATATCATTTTCGGGCATTCTATTAAGTGCACGACCAATATCATCCATGTCTGTCACCATAAAGTTAACATGATGCAAACCAGGTCTATCACCCCTTAATTTAGCACTACTCACGCCAAAGGTATGGTGGTACGGGTTAGGAAAACAACGCATGAAATTGATAAACCCGTCTATAGAATCAGATGTATCAAAATTCATAACATCTCTAAAGAACTTAATTGACGCATCCCAATCAGTAAAACTCACCACTACATGACCCAAACGGGCGATTTTACTCACCGTCACTTTATAACTTAGGCTACGTTTATATTGCTGACTATACAGCTCGAAACAAATACCATCATTTGGTTCTGTAAACCGTAAGGTGCGCCCCTGACACATCGCTTTACTCTCTTCGATTGGCAGTTCATAAACATCAAGTCCGTGTTTTTTAAACGTATCAGCCGCATTATCCAATTCGGCATCACTCTCCACTTCCCATGAAATACGCTTTAAACCCGCAACATCATTCTGATATAGCACCAGATTATGGTGATCATCACTGCAAGAAAAATAAGCAACCCCCTCTTCTTGCAAATTAAGCTGTAAGCCTACTAGGTCTCGATAATAACGAATAGATTTTTCAAGGTCGGTAACCCCAAGAGCCACGTAACCTAATTTTTTATATCTGATCATTTATTCCCCTTCAATAATAGTGACTGATTCCCTTTTTTAGCACATCATCTACATCAAAAGTAAACGCACATTTTATGTGTAATGCCATTGCTCATTTTCATTAAAACAAATGTTAGTTTTTTTTAAAACATTGTGATAGCTTAATCATCGATCAAAATGACAAGTATCACTTTATAACGGAGCATTAATATGGATTATTTGCGGTATTACTTTGGAACAATCATTGTTTGTATTGCTATTTGGGGGTTTACCCAAGGCGGCCACTGGGTTTGGACAGGCATTGGATTACTAATGCCAATCACCTTGTTAGATGTATTGGCAAAACCCGACCTTAAGATGCGAAAAATTAACCACCCTTTTATCGTCAACATTCCGCTTTACCTGCACTTATTTATTATGATTGCCTTGTATGCCGCTTTTGTACAATGGGTGAATATTACTGTTCAAGCCACTGGCACCATTCCTGTTATAGATATAATTGGTGCTGTATTCTCATTGGGTTTATTAGGTGCCATGCCAAATGTGCCCGTCACCCATGAGTTATTGCATCGCAGAGATTTTGGGCGATATTTTGCAACGTTACTGGGTACTTTTTTCTTAGACCCAACACGAGATGTCGCTCATATCCATAACCACCACGTTAACCTTGCTACACCTCTAGACTCTGATACAGCAAGACGCGGTGAAATAATTTACACCTACATGTTTAGGGCCTCTTTTGGCAGCTATAAAGACTTTATTCATGCAGAGCGTAAAATGTGTGAGAAAACCAATAAAAGCATATGGTCACCCACGGGGCGTTTAGTTAGAGCTATCGTTCAAGTCGCTATACTTATTGGAGTAGTCACTTGGTTTGGCGGTATTTATGCCATGGGGATCACTATTTTCGCCTTAATATTAGCCAAATTATTCGCCGAAGGTTTTAACTATTTTCAACATAACGGTTTAGTCAGAGTTATTGGCAAGCCTTATGAGGAACGCCATATTTGGAACCATTTGTCATACATTATCCGCCCTCTAGCTTATGAGATTTCAAACCATAATGATCACCACTTAGATTCATATATCCCTTTTTATGAGCTAAAACCAAATCCAGATGGGCCACAAGGACCAAGTATGTTTTTATCTTTCAATGCCGCTCTCATTCCGCCTATTTGGTTCAAATTTTACGCTCAACCAAAACTGAAGGAATGGGACCTTACCCGTGCTACGCCTGAAGAAAAAATACTGGCAAGAGAGGCCAATAAAAAAGCCGGTTGGCCAGATTGGCTTGGTGAGCCTGCTGATGAGGTAGCTAACGCCTAACAGTCCCGATGGCTCAAAAAAAACCGAACAGACATCAGCCTGTTCGGTTTTTTAATATCTTAAAATAATCTGATTTAGTTAAACCGGGTACGCCACATAACGCGGCAGTACATTGGTATCAACAATCGCCACTCTTTTTTGGAATCGAGCTTCTCCATCTTTTATCGCAATCGTGTCTTCATACTTGCCCACACAAAGTGTTTCCGTCTGGTTGGTATCGCGTGGCGTGTAGTAAATTGAGAAATTAAAATTCGTTTGAATTACCCCGGTCTCTGACTCCGTAGCAGATATTAACTGAGTAAAATGACGCATCTGATAATGTTCAGTTGAGTCACCTTGAATCTCCATGACTTGCTTTACTCGATCTTTTAATCGGGCATAGCAATCATCTAACATAAAGGCAATGGGTAGTCCTCTACGTATATTTTCCTCAGAAGTCAGAATATACTGCCCTTGCTGAGTAAAACAGGCCAACCAGTTATCCATATTAAAATCATTTAGAGCGGAAATATACTCACTATTTAAGTCCTCAATAAGCTCTCTATTTGCAGCTGAAATTCCTCTCATGACTCGCTCCTTTCAAAACCCATTAGCTCTCTATAACGCTCCCAACGCGCTAAATTACCAGTCTCATCCGTTTGCCCAACTTCCAGCGGAATAGCATATTCATCCTTCACTCCTTTCTGGAAAATAGCATTACCTTGTGTCTTGTTTCCTTTATCAATACGTGAAAAAACTGACGCATCTTCCATGCTGATCAAGCCACAAGGCCCGAGCAAATTACTGGACTGGCGGATGCGATGCTTAACCATCTCATCATCGTCATCCTCATGTGAAAAATAAGCATAATGCACTTCCACACCTTTAGGCCCTTTAGGGAAAGAATAGCGGATATTTAACATATCTAGGTGCTTGGTATAAACAGTGATTGGGAATGACATCAAAACAATAGAGCCATTACTCGTTTCAGTGCCTTTGAAATCAAGAATAGACCCATCCTCTAACGCATCCACATGGTCAGGGATAGTCAGTTCTGAATCAAAACTTAAGTGTCCATTTTTAGTTACAATTTGTGTACCTTTACCGCCTTGCCAATTTAACATTGCAAAAGCTTTGTGCAACAAAGCACCATGATAACCATCATTATCGCAATAGGCCTTCCAATTACAATCGTAGGTAACCTTTTGATAACCAATTAAATTTAAACGGCCATCGCCCCCCAACAGACGCTGCAAAGGCTCATAAAACTTTTCACCAAAGTATTCCTTTAAGGGCGGAGTTTTATCACTCATGGTGGCAAAATAAAGCCCGTAAAACTCTTCAACGCGTAGTGCCAGCAAACCAAAGTCTTTTTTATCAAAATCTGGTGAAAAATCACGGCTATTTGGACAACCCACTAAATCGCCTTCTAAACTAAACAACCAGCGATGATAAGGGCACTCAAACTCTTTTTTATTACCCGAGCTCTCAGTGACTAGAGATGTACCCCGATGAGTACATGTATTTTGGAAAACTCTAATTTCTCCATCATCACCATGGACAGCAAAAATATTAATCTCACCTAGTTGAGCCGCCTTATAATCCCCTGGGTTGGGAATCTCTGCACGATGGACAATGGGGTGCCACTCCTCCCCATAAAAAATAGCCTCTAACTCTTTTTCCCACAAGCTTTCCATTTCGAAAACTTCTTTCGGCACATGGTTTGTTTTAGCAGGCCACTTTATCGCTCTGTTTGCCCCTTTACTGATTGACATAGTCTCTTCTCCTTGCGGTTATTTTCTCAGCAATAAGCTCGCTATTAGGTATATAGGCAAATTAGCTGAGGTTATCTTGAATAGTTTTTATCAGTCGTTAGTTAGAATAACTGATTTTAATTTTTGCTTCTACTTATTAATAAACACGCATAAAAAAACCGGAATCAATAAATGATTCCGGCCTCAAAACAACTTAAAACTGACTATTTAAGACGTAAAATCGCCTTAAGTGTCGTTCCTTTTTCAGAATCAGCTGCCGCTTCATTAATTTGATCAAGGTCATAGAATTTAACCAATTTATCAAATGGAAATTTACCTTGCTGGTAAAGACTAATCAGCCTTGGAATAAAGATATCAGAATTTGACTCACCTTCAACAATACCGCGTAATTTACGGTTAAACAGCATGAAGTTAACATCTAATGGCACTGTAGTACCCATTGCTGGCGCACCCACAATACCAATCTCACCACCCACACAAGAAGACATAATTGCTTGGCTTAACACTGGCGCAACGCCACTGGTTTCAAGCACATAAGCAATACCTGCTCCACCTGTTAGCTTTTGTATTTCTTCAACAGGGTCAACCTCTGCAGCATTAATAGTATGCGTTGCTCCTAATTCTTTAGCTAACTCTAGACGATTTTCTTTAACATCAATTGAAATAATCGTTGTGCAATTTGCAACCACCGCACCCATAACCGCTGAAAGGCCAACTGCACCAGCGCCATACACAGCAATTGCGCTTCCTGCAGGAGGATTCAAAGCATTAAGTACAGAACCTGCACCCGTTTGAACGCCGCAACCTAATGGACCTAGCAAATCAAGCGGCGCATCTTTTGTTACTTTAACGGTATTACGCTCGTATGCTAAGGCATGGCTTGCAAATGATGATTGCCCAAAGAAGCTACAGCCTATTTCAGCACCAGCATGATCATGAATTGTGCAGCTACCATCAACAGCACGACCCATAAAGTTAGGGCCAAACGAGTTTGCACAACTTGTAGGATCACCTGTTAAACACGCATCACATGTACCACAGGTGTAGAAAGTTAAAACCACGTGATCACCTGGTTCAACTTTGGTCACATTTTTTCCAATCTTTTCTACAATACCTGAACCTTCATGACCAAATACCATTGGAAGTGGCACTGGATAAAGCTGATCACGACAGGTTAAGTCGGTATGGCATAAGCCAACACCCACTATTTTAATTAAAATTTGATCATCAGATGGCTCTGCTAACTCAAGGGTTTCAATCTTAAAATCACCTTTACCTTCTCGAACCACCGCTGCTTCAATCTTCATACACGCTCTCCTGAATCACTTTTAAATTATAAAAAAATCAAGCTACCTAATTAATAGCCTCACGTTCAACCACTATAAAAACATCATCGTTTTCCATCGTCAAATATTAATTAGCTTAATCGAGACAAATATCATTATCCAAACTCCTTTATCTGTCGATTAGTTTTCAACAAAGCATAAAAAAGCCTAGATCTTCATCTAGGCTTTTTACTATTTCCTTTATTCAATATCTTCTATTTACCACTCATAGCTTGCTGTTACATAAAGGTTTCGGCCTTGGCCTGGAATTTTATCACCTGTTGCAACATCCTCGTTACCCATTGCTCTATTAACAGCTGACGTATGATCTTCATAGTCTTTGTCTAAGATGTTTTCTATACCAAGCCCGACTTTAAAGCCTGTAACGGGTGCTACTTCACCACGAATATGCAGTAAACCATAGCCGGCTGATTTTTGTTCACCGTTATACTCAGCCACATCATTTTGCGCACTGTACGCTTCAAGCTCTGTTGCTATTGACCAGTTATCTTGTTCAAATGTTAACTGCGTTCTCGCATTGAACGGCGCTATCCTGTAAAGATTATCTCCCCCACCATCACGGCGACGACCTCGAACATAGCTAACAGCCCCATCTAAACGCCAGTCTGTCGTTAGCTCATAGCCCCACTCTACATCCATACCATATAGTTCTGCATCAACATTGGCGAACTGCAACACCGTATCCCCACCAAAAATATTATTAGCGCCATCTGCCACAATATTTGCCGTTGTTCCTGTTATTTCTTCACCTTGAATATAATCATTCACACGGTGATAAAAAGCACGGGGTGCAATATATAAACCACCAGTTGCATATTCTAAACCTGCCTCAAACTGATAGGCCGTTTCAGGGTCTAAGTTCACATCACCAATATATACTCGGTTATCCGCTAAACCACCCGTTGCTTCTAAAGGTACCCATAAATAACGCTCTTGGTAACTTGGTGAACGCATTTTACGTGCGAAACCAACTTCGGCTGTTAATTCGTTCGATAACGACTGTCTTAAAATAATATCAAAATCCCAGTTATGATCTGTTTGAGAACGATCGCTGCCATTAAAATTATCTACCAACTCTGTCACTTGAGGCCCAATCATCATCATTGATCCATACATATGATGACCTACTTCATCTGAGTCCATTTCAACCTGGGTATATCGGATACCGGTTTCCAGTTCCAGGCCTTCTTGAATATCGCCCTTCCACTCTGCAAACCCACTGTAACGATTTCGTTCAGCACCGTTAAAGTTATCCACCCCGAACATTGGGTTATTTGGATCAGTAATAAACCCATCATGCGTCGACTGGTCACCCTCCAAACCAAGGCTTAAAATACCGCTTGAAAATGGCATTTTATAAACAGCCGATAATCCGCCGCCATCAACAGTTGTTAAGTTTTGGCGAGTACGACTACTACCAGCCATCACCGTCATGTTCGCACCATTCGGGCGTAGGCTAAAGTTATTCATCAAATGACGCATATCTTGATAGTAATAATCAACGTCTAACGAGCGGCCTTCGCCTAATTGCACACTGTAGTCAGCAGAAAATATACCACCTCTAACCCAAATAATATCCATCGGTAAAGAAGGTGAACCCGTGTGGCCAGTATCATTATTGCTATAGTTAAAACTTAATTCGTGCACACCAAACTTTGTACCGTATCCAACCGTATAAGCATCACGGTCATATTGACTTGGGTCAACAGATTTACTCCCGTCAAATTCATAGTCATCACCTTGTTCTTTACTAACACTGGCATAAAAACGATGGCTATCATTCGCATATGAGCCTAATACACTGCTGGTTAACCCGTTATCTACCTCACTAAAACCTAACGATGCCAAACCATGGAACTCAAACTCATTACCATCTGTAAACTGACCCTTACGAGATTCAGCTGCCATTGAACCACCAATTGTTTCGATACCACTGCTTACAGGAGCTATACCCCGGTAGACCGTAAGGTTATCGGTTAATGCTGCAGGTATATGGCTTAGTGGGGGATCCATACTGTTTGGCCCAACTTCTTTCCAAGACATGCCATCTACTACCGCATTAACACGACTACCAAATTGACCGCGGTATGATGCTATGCCCGTTAATGGGCCATTACGGTTAACGTTCGCACCAGGTACTCTTTTCAAAAGGGCAGCTGTGTCTTTTAATGCCAATGATTCTGGTGCAACACCGAATGTACCTGGACGCATGCTAGCGCCTTCTACAATAATTGTTTGATTACTGTAATCTGCCGCATTGAGTGACATAGCGGCGATACCTGTTGATAATAATAAGCTTAAATTAAACCTTTTCATAAAATCCTTTATTTTTGTTTTTTTACAACAAAGCTAATTTTACCTATGAACAGGCTTGCTGAGGTGTGACAAATTGTCACACCCCTCACATAATTAAACTGAATAATATTATGGGTGCTATCTTTATTGAGTGTTGAAGAACCTGACGCAAAGCGCTCTGCGACAATTTGCCACATTCCCAAGACTAAAATATCTCGGTAAGCTATCAGCAACTCTTAAAAGCTGATTGAATGAATTTTGTCATTTCAATCAAGCTTATGCCCTCTGGGCATAAAGTAGCTCTATGCTTCCTCTCTTATGGCTGCTTTTTCGACCTCAAATCTATTAAGAGTCCTTTTGTCGCCCTCTACACATTAGAGGGCGTTTTTTTGAATACTAAGAACGCTTCCTTGCTGCAATTCGCATACGTAATGCATTTAATTTAATAAAACCTTCCGCATCTTTTTGATCGTACGCACCACCATCATCTTCAAATGTTGCAATATTTTCATCAAACAAGCTATTCGTCGCTGATTCACGACCCACTACGATCACGTTTCCTTTATAGAGTTTCAAACGAATTCGGCCATTAACTGTAACTTGTGATGCATCAATCATAGTTTGCAACATTTCACGTTCTGGACTCCACCAGTAGCCATTGTAGATAAGGCTGGCGTAACGTGGCATTAGCTCATCTTTAAGGTGAGTCACTTCTCGATCCAAGGTCATAGACTCAATAGCACGGTGCGCCTTCAGCATGATTGTTCCGCCCGGTGTCTCGTAACAACCACGCGCTTTCATACCAACGTAACGGTTTTCTACAATATCTGCACGACCAATACCGTTTGCACCACCTACTTTATTTAACTCTGCTAACACGGTAGCTGGTGACATCGCTTGCCCATCAATCGCAACAATATCACCGGCTTTATATTCAAGCTCAATATACGTTGGCTCACTGGGTGCTGCTTCTGGAGACACAGACCAACGCCACATATCTTCTTCTGGTTCAACCCACGGGTCTTCCAAAATATCACCTTCATAAGAAATATGTAGTAAGTTCGCGTCCATTGAGTACGGTGATTTTTTGCCACGCTTCATCTCTACTGCAATACCCGCTTTCTCTGCGTATGCCATTAATGAATCACGCGAGGTTAAGTCCCACTCACGCCAGGGTGCAATAATCTTAACATCCGGCTTTAGTGCGTACGCGCCGAGTTCAAAACGTACCTGATCATTACCTTTGCCCGTGGCTCCGTGTGAAATAGCATCAGCACCCGTTTCATTGGCAATTTCGATTAAGCGTTTTGAAATAAGTGGCCTGGCAATAGAGGTCCCTAACAAGTATTCGCCTTCATAAATCGTATTGGCACGAAACATTGGAAAAACAAAATCACGAACAAATTCCTCTTTCAGGTCATCAATATAAATTTCTTTAATGCCATAGGACGCCGCTTTTGCACGAGCTGGCTCTACTTCTTCACCTTGACCTAAATCGGCGGTAAATGTAACAACTTCACAGTTGTAAACATCTTCTAACCATTTAAGAATAACAGATGTATCTAATCCGCCTGAATAGGCTAAAACAACTTTATTAACTTCTTGCTTTGACATGAGATAACTCGCGACTTAAAAATAATGCGCGAATTATACCCGATTGAATGGCCGCTTGGCGCTACCCTGAAATTGAAATATCAACCCGTCTATTTAATTGACGACCTGTTGGGTATCTATTACTGGTCGTAGGTCGGCTTTCGCCGTACGCCTTTGTAATTATTTGATTTGACTTAATACCTTTTGATAAGAGGTATTTCTTTATAACATCGACACGTTTTTTTGATACTGCCATATTAGCATGGCGCGGTCCTTCGCTATCACTATAGCCTTTAAGAACCAACGTACCTTCTGGCTTTTGTAAGCGCATATATTCCAATAGATAATCCAGCTTTGTATTATCACGCTTATTCAAACTGACCGAACCCGATCTAAAATAAATATGCTTAAACGGTTCAGGACCAGCCACTTTCATACGCACACTAGCTTCAGGGGTATCTAATGCTTCTGGATCATCTAACGCAATGACTTGTTCTGCTGGTATACCTTCTTCAATTAAGAATTTGCGTAACGCCTGAATACGCTTGTCATAAACCCGCCGACCATCTTTAACAGAAAAACCGTCTGTGCCACGAATCAAATCGATCCTTTCCGCATCGCCCGCTTCTTTTACGTAAGTCACCGCTTTGCTCAATAATTTACGATTTTTGTGTGTGATCGTTGTACTGAGGTTATTAAATAACGACAGCTGTTGGTGAACATCATTTCGACTAAATGGAAGTAGGTTTTGCCGGCATGATTCAAATTGCGCCATCACATCCAAAAAATTAACTGACGATACAACAACGTTAACCTGCTCACCTTGGCTTGCTTTGTAACTAAACTGCGGGAAACGACCATTAGATAATTCTTGCAACATACGCTCAGACACATCGCTATTAATAACTAATTTTTTTGTTTTCGCTTTAACCGTCGCTAATTTGAGCGATGGCGAATCGTGCATCCAAACTGGTGGCACAGAGCTCAACATGGCCGTATGAATTGGTGGCACATACGACTCCGCTTTTAAAATAAAATTAACCTGTTCACCTGATTTTTGCTCAAAAACCCCTACACCGTACTGCGGTATAACATGCGTTATAAAACATGCCACTTTATTGCCAGAGAATGCCCACTGTGAATTCGTGACGGGTGCCTGATATTGCTGAGCTTGCGCACCCACACTAAAGAGCATGAGTATTAATAAGGCTATAAAATATTTGATCGTCTTCATACCGCTTGTATCGGCTGATAAAAACAGAACTTTATGATTTTCTTCTAACTTAAAAAACGATTAAGCACTGTCATAAATTCCACAGGAGACTCAATATGTGGCCAATGTCCCGACTTAGCTATCGTTTGAAATTCTGCCGTAGGAAACATCTCTTCCGTAGCGCCTCGATAACGGGGAGCCATATACGTTGATTTACCACCGTTAATAAATAAGGTTTGCTTTGTATACGTTTTCTCAGCACTATTTGTTGGAAAACCCATGACATCAGGCATATTTTCTTCAATGCTAGCGAGATTTACCCGCCATTGATAGCCACCTGCTGTGTTAGCAACCAAATTTTGCAATAGAAATTGCCTCAAACTGGGCACACTTACCTTTTCAGCCAGATACTTATCCGCCTCTTTTCTTGATCCCACTGTCTCTAACGGCACGTGATATAAACCAAGCAGTACATCATCAAAATTGTGTGCATAAGCCACCGGTGCTATATCCACAATAATTAACTGACTAACTTTTTCTGGCGCTGACAGTGCAAGTTGCATGGCCACTTTGCCACCCATACTGTGACCAAGCACTATCGCGTCTTCCAGCTCATTTTGCTCCATAAATGCCAGCACATCAGCCGCCATCGATTCATAATCCATTACATCAGCATGCGGAGATGAACCGTGGTTGCGTAAATCTAAGGTATATACGCTATAGCTCTCGGCCAGTTGCTTTGCAATACCCTGCCAATTACGGGCACTACCAAACAAGCCATGTAAAATAATTAAAGGGCGGCCTGCTTCACCGTACTTTGCGAAGTTTAATATTACCGTCATAACGCGTTCGGTTTATTTCTTTTTAACGTATAGGTCAGTAATTGAACCCGCTTGCATTTCTGCCGCAAAGCATAAAGTTTCAGACAAGGTAGGATGAGGATGAATAGTCAACCCCATGTCTTCCACATCAGCACCCATTTCCAACGCAAGCACTGCTTCGGCAATCAATTCACCAGCATTTGTACCGACAATGCCCGCACCTAAGATACGCTTGGTTTCCGGATCCCAAAGAATTTTAGTCATCCCTTCATCACGACCAATACTCAATGCTCGGCCACTCGCCGCCCATGGAAAGACTGACTTTTCGTACTTAATGCCATCTGCTTTCGCGTTTGTTTCGGTCAGCCCCATCCATGAGATTTCTGGGTCTGTGTATGCAACTGACGGAATAGTCATCGGATCAAATGCCGCTTTTTCACCCGCAATCACTTCGGCAGCAACTTTTGCTTCATGCACCGCTTTATGTGCCAACATGGGGTTACCTACAACATCACCAATGGCAAAAATATGTGGAACATTGGTTCTCATTTGCTTATCCACCGCAATAAAGCCACGTTCATCTACCCTCACGCCTGCTTTATCTGCTGAAATTAAACTGCCATTCGGGCGTCGACCAACAGACAGCAAAACTCGATCATAAACCGCTGATTCTGGTACACCTTCACCTTCAAAACTTACTTTCAAGCCAGCATCCATCGATTCGATGGCCGTTACCTTTGCTTTTAGATAAATATTCTCTAGCTGTTTTGATAACCTTTTGTGTAATGGCTTAACGAGATCTTTATCGCAACCCGCCACCAATTGATCCATTAATTCAATCACGCTAATTTTAGATCCCAAAGCATGATAGACCGTTGCCATTTCAAGACCAATAATGCCACCACCGATCACCAACATGGAGTCAGGCACATCGGCTAATGCTAATGCGCCGGTTGAATCCATCAGACGTTCGTCATCATAGGGGAAACCAGGAATTTTTACTGGTTGAGAGCCTGCTGCAATGATCGCATTATCAAAGGATACTGTCTGAGTGACGCCTTCATTTTCAACAATAACGGAATGACTTGATGCAAAATTAGCATAACCCGTTACGACGGTTACATTTCGCTGTTTTGCTAACCCTGCCAAACCACCCGTTAGTCGGTGGATAATTTTCTCTTTGTTGCCACGAATACCATCAATGTCTAATTTTGGTGGCTCAAAAGTGACACCATGTGCTGACATTTCTGCTGCTTCATGAATAACCTGCGCTTGGTGCAGTAGAGCTTTAGACGGGATACAGCCGACATTCAAACAAACACCTCCTAACGAAGAATAGCGTTCTATAAGGACAACCTTCTTACCTAGGTCAGCCGCGCGAAATGCCGCCGTGTAGCCACCTGGGCCAGCACCCATCACCAATACTTCTGCGTGCAAGTCAGCACTTTCGCTCGACGCAACTGATGGAGTTGAAACAGGAGCCGCCACTGGAATATCATCAGTAGCCGAAGGGTCCTGCTTAGTCGTAGCTTCTGAGCCTTCAAGCCTTATTAATAAATCACCTTCGACGACTTTATCGCCCAACGCAACCATTATTTCTTTAACAACACCCGCTGACGTACTTGGAATATCCATTGATGCTTTGTCACTTTCCAAGGTTAAAATACTGTCTTCGACTGCAACGCTATCACCTACGTTGACATTAATATCAATGACCTCTACGCCGTCATCAAATTCGCCAATATCAGGAACATTTATATCTATTAAATTAGCCATTATGCCTCCTACAACAACACACGGCGGATGTCATTTAGGTAACCCGACAACGCCACCATAAAGGCTGCTGCATCGGCACCATCTATCACTCTGTGGTCGTACGTCATATCTAACGGAAGCATCAAACGTGGCTTGAATTCCTTACCGTCCCAAACTGGCTGCATATCTGCACGTGTTGCGCCTAATATCGCTACTTCCGGCGCATTAACAATCGGTGAAAATGCTGTACCGCCAATACCACCTAAACTAGAAATTGTCATACACGCACCCTGCATTTCTTTTGGTGATAGTTTGCCATCCCTTGCTTTTTTACTGATTACGCCCATTTGTTCAGCTAAATCAAAAATATTGGTTTTATCGACATCTTTAAACACAGGAACAACGAGTCCATTAGGTGTCGCCACAGCAATACCAATATTATAATATTTCTTGTAAATCAGACTGTTACCATCCGGCGATAGCGATGCATTAAATTGTGGGAACTGTTTTAGCGCTGCAACTAAGGCTTTCA